>Ga0315336_1001948_pt1 | contig 35001 bp, 27 predicted proteins | sample ASW5metaG_FD_204512 | JGI IMG/M metagenome (GOLD analysis project Ga0315336, IMG submission 204512) | Ammonia-oxidizing marine archaeal communities from Monterey Bay, California, United States - ASW #5 | ecosystem: Environmental > Aquatic > Marine > Intertidal zone | place: USA: California...
CTGTCGAACACAGCCACCGACTCTGCAAACGTCTGGTCCCTCTCATCGTCTTGCCGATAAATGTCTTGCCAAGGCGGAAACAGAAATGCGAGCCGATTGTACCCATAGCGATCCAGGCAGCTTGCAAGCTCCTGGTCGGACAGGTCACCGCACTCTTTACGCATAGCCAGCGCATCCACCACGCTGCGATCGAAAATGGTCACTTCGTCTGCGGGGGCGCCCATGTAATTCGCAACATCCAGGTTGAAAATTTCTCGCGCAAATTCCACGGCCTCAGGTCTAGGCGAGAGTCCGGCATCCAGCCTTTGTCTGATAAGCATCCGCGCTGCCTCGGGAACGCATTTCACACCGGCAGCGGCCAGGGCATCAAGCACCGCGGTCTTACCTGCGCCCGGACCACCGGAAAATACGAATCGCTTGTTGGAACTGTTCAATTCAATCCTCATGTACAATTCACGGTTTGCTCACATTGGAACACGCATGGAAAACGTATACATCATCGAGGCTGTTCGCAGCCCAATCGGTAAACGCGGCAAAGGCCTGGCAGGACTCATGCCTGCGGATCTTTTGGGTCAGGTGCAGTCCGCGGCATTACAAAGAAGCGGCATCGCAGCGGACAAGGTTGGCCAGATAATTGGCGGCTGTGTATCTCAGATCGGCGAGCAGACCTTCAACATCGCGCGTATCGCGTGGCTGTCTCAGGGCCTGCCTGAGGAAGTGGCGGCAACCACTGTGGATTCGCAATGTGGTTCCAGTCAGCAAGCAACAAGCCTTGGCGCAGCGATGGTTTCGTCTGGCATGGAAGACATCGTGATGTGTTGCGGTGTCGAGATGATGTCCCGGGTGCCACTGGGTTCCGCCATGCAGGGCGGCGTCCCGATGGGCGAAAGTTACTTTTCGCACTATCAGCCTACCAGCCAGTTCGAAGGGGCGGCGATGATCGCCGAGGAATATCAGATTACTCGAGCAGATACCGATGCTTTCGGACTGCGCAGCCAACAGCGCGCCCTGCGTGCGCGTGAGGAGAATCGTTTTGAGCGCGAGATAGCTCCCATCGACGCACCAGTGTTAGATGCTGAGGGCAATCCCACGGGCAAATCGCAAACCATCACCCAGGATGAAGGACCGCGAGAAACCTCGCTCGAGGGTCTCGCCGGCCTGAATCCAGTACCTGGACAGGAAATACACACAGCCGGGTCGAGCTCACAGGTGTCCGACGGCGCCGCCGTGGTGATCCTTGCCAATCAGAAGGCGGTCGATGAGCTGGGGCTCAATCCGCGCGCGAGGATTCTGGCCAGCACCCTGGTGGGGTGCGATCCGGTCACCATGCTGAAGGGGCCGATGCCCGCTAGTCGCAAAGTACTTGGCCAGACTGGGTTAAGCGTCGATGACATCGATGTATTCGAAGTCAACGAAGCCTTCGCCTCGGTGGTCATGGCATGGGAAAAAGAACTGCAACCCGATCCAGAAAGGGTCAATCCCAACGGCGGCGCCATAGCGCTGGGCCATCCTACTGGCAGCACAGGTGCGCGGTTGATCACGACAGCACTGCACGAGCTGGAGCGCAGCGATGGCCGTTATGGCCTCATCGCAATGTGCTGCGGCGGCGGCCTGGGCACCGGAACCATTATAGAAAAAATGTAGATTATCCTCCTAAGTATTTGAATTATAGTTAAAATAATGACCAAAAACACTCCCGTACTCGTCGGCGTTGCACAAATCGAACAACGCATTGATGATCCAACCGCAGCCAGAGAACCTATCGATCTGATGATCGACGCAGTGCAGTCCGCAGCACGTGACGCGGGCAGTTCGAAGCTTCTTGACGCCGGCTCGGTGCGCGTAGTCAGGGGAATCTGGCCCTACCAGAACCCGGCCAAGGCCGTGGCCGAAGCCATCGGAAGCCCCAACGCGGAAACTGGCATTACGCCTTATGGCGGCAACTTCGTGCAGACCACCTTGAACATGTCCTGTCTCGACATTCGATCAGGCAAGCACGACGTGATCATTCTCACCGGCGCAGAATGTGGCAACACTCAGGCTAAAGCCGCGAAAGCAAAAATAGAGCTGGATTGGCAAGACCTCCCAGGCACGCCGGATGTGTTTATGGGCGAAGAGGTGGAAATGCGCCATCCGGCGGAGAAAGCCATCCGAATGGGCGCGCCGATACAGATTTACCCAATATTTGAAACGGCACTCCGCCACCATCTGGGCCTCGGCGTCGGGCAGCATCTGGAACACATCTCAAAATTGTGGGCGAGTTTCAGCGCGGTTGCCGCGGACAATCCGCACGCGTGGATACGTGATGCTAAATCCGACACGGAGATTCGGACTCCGTCGGCTGTGAATCGGCCGGTGTCGTTCCCTTACCTCAAGTTCTTGAACTCCAATAACAACGTTGATCAGGGCGCCGCGCTGATTCTGTGCTCCCAGGCCAAGGCCGAGGCCTTGGGCATAGCACGGGAAAAATGGGTCTATCCCTGGGCTGGGACCGACGCCCACGATCACTACTGCGTCTCCAACCGGGACAATCTGTACAGCTCTCCGGCGATACGGATTGCGGGCACGAGGTGTCTTGAGCTCGCCAGCACTGACGTCAGTGACATAGACCTGGTCGACGTGTACAGCTGCTTTCCCGTCGCGGTGCAGGTTAGCGCCCGCGAGTTGGGCCTGGATACGACAAAACCTCTCACCGTTACCGGGGGCCTGACCTGGGCCGGCGGGCCGCTGAACAATTACGTGATGCACTCCATCGCCCGCATGGCGGAACTGCTGCGCCAGCAGCCTGGCGACCGCGGGTTAATCACGGCCAACGGGGGCTACCTTACAAAGCACGCCTTTGGGGTGTATTCAACACAACCCCCGGCAACACCGTTCCAACACGAGGATGTTCAATCACAGGTAGACACGCTGTACAAGCGCGAGGTCGCAGACGGCCACGACGGCGGCGCGACGGTGGAGGGCTACTCGGTGATGTATGGTCCCGAGGGGCCCAACAAAGCCTTCCTGGCATGCCTGCTCGACGACGATCGCCGGGTTTGGGCTACCAACGAAGACGCCGAAACCCTGGCCGCAATGACCCAGGAAGAATTCTGCGGCCGCCGGGTCGAGATCGCCGGCAACGTTGCCAGCTTCTGAAACCGCAAAGACTATCGCCTACCCCGCCGGACTCGGACGGCGCCTGGGAGCGATGCTCTACGATGGTTTGCTCATCATCGCAATCTGGATGGCGACCCTGCTGGCGTGGGTGATCGCCAACGACAGCGAAGCAGTGGAAGGCATCATCGTGCAGGCAGTTCTCGCACTGGAGCTAGTGGGATTTTATCTATACTTCTGGTCGCGTCAGGGCCAAACCCTGGGCATGACTGCTTGGCGAATCAAGCTAGTCGACGCTGATGGGAGCCAGCCGCTGCTGAAGCAGCTCGTTGTGCGTCTACTGACGGTGCCATTATCGATGGCTTGCGCAGGCGCTGGCTACTTATGGCTGTACGTCGGAGACGCCAGGCAGACCTGGCACGACCGCTTGAGCGGGACGATGGTCGTTCACATCCCCAAGACCTGATTAGCGCTCAATCCATCGATAATGATTGTTTGAGCACTACATCACTACAGGTCTGGACACCCGCACGAGCAACACCACAGCTACCGCGAAGAAACAGCCATGTACGAGCCACATGCCCAGCTGATGCGGTATCTGTTGTTCGGCAATCGCGTTCTGATTAACCAATAGTGCGAGGAAGTACACGAACATCAGCAACATCGCTGGGACCACCTTTGCAAACCTACCCTGCCTCGGTTTCACGCGCGAGATCCCCACGGCTAACAATCCGCCAATGGTGGCAAACAGGGGCAGCGCCATACGCCAATGCCATTGCGCCCGACTATCTGCGTCATCGCCCAGAGACCAGGTCGATATCGCTTCTGGCTCGAGGCTATCCGGTCGCTTCGTAGAGGTTTCGAGCCGCTGGCGCAGCTCCGCAAACTCCATCACGCGCATGCCGGCTCCGGATGAAGAAATCTCATACCTTCGGCCATTCTTGAGAATGAGATACTGCGAACCGGTGGCAGGATCCATGTGCTGGGTACCCTGCTGCGCCCACACGTTCACTTGCACACCGTTGTCCAGGCGCTGAGAGATGAACACGTCCTGCAAGATGCGACGGTCATCCGACATAGCAGTGCTATAAGTCACGCGACGACCGCGATCGTAAACGTGGAAAGTCCCAGGATTGAGAGTCTCGAATTCGGATTGCGAGCGCTGCTGCGCCAGATAGTCTTCCAGCGCTTCTCGCGCGAGTGGCGTCACAATCCACGCAAGAATCGCGACCAGGGTCACCACAGCGAACAAGACCGCCCCGATCCAGCGGATTAAAACACCGGTGGAAGTGCCGGCGCCTTGCAACACCACCATCTCCTGCTCGGCATGCATACGGCCCAAGGTGACCACGATGGCTACGTACATTGCAAACGGAGCAACCAGCTGTACGAATTCCGGCATGCGAAGACCGATAATGGTCAAGACGGTAGCGCCGGTGAACTTGCCCATCGCCGCTTCCTGCAGATAGCCGATGAAACGGCCTCCGACTGCGACCAGAAGCAACATTGCAAGGGTCACGGCAAATACCGCCGCGAGCTCCCGATTTAGATAGCGCGACGCTACAGACATATGCCGTAGTAGCGTTTTAAATTAGAATGGCGCACGTTCAAATTACCTTGGCCCAAATCAGCATGAAGTTCAGCCTCACGGACGGCACATTATACGACTTGCACACACCCTGCCTTGTGGTTTCGATGAAAGATGCCAAACGAATTGCCCGGCAACTCAACGCGGCGCCTATCTTTTCTCGTGCAGTACAGGATTTCAAGGATACGAGCGACGCGCTGATCACCGTCAATCTGGGTGCCGGCGTGGCCAGGTTACTGGTCGTAGGCGGTGCTGACGAAGCCCTGGACGCCGACGCCTATCGCAAACTTGCAGCCGGTGCAGCCAGCGCATTGCTCAAACTTCCGATCAAGCAAGCGGTCGTGGCCCTGACCGGCACCAGGGTGAAATCCAAGCGCGCCACTTGGAAACTGCGCACCTTAATGCTCGCGATCAGCCGTTCGGCTTATAGGTATGGCAAACACAAATCCAAGCCGGCGGACCCTCCGAGCCTTACCGCCGTGCGCTTCCACGTCCCCGAGCGCAAGGGTTTGAGTTCCGTGGTGAAACAAGGCAATGCACTGGATGCAGGTCTAAAGCTCACCCGTGACCTGGGCAACGAGCCGCCCAACGTGTGCAACCCTACGTATCTGCTTCGCGAAGCACGCAAACTTGGGCGCCACCCTGCCGTAAAGGTTTCGAATCTGAACGAAAAGAAGATGGCCGCTGCCAACATGGGCGCATTTCTTGCCGTATCTCAAGGCAGCGACACGCCGGGACATATGATCGTCATCCAATATCAGGGCGCCAACAAGAGCGACGCTCCCGTTGCGATGGTGGGCAAAGGCATAACCTTCGACACCGGCGGTATCTCCCTGAAACCACCGGCCGCCATGGACGAAATGAAGTTCGATATGTGCGGCGCAGCCGCCGTGCTGGGTGCTACCAAAGCCGTGATCGAAGCAGGCTTGAAGATCAACCTGGTGACCATCGTCGCGGCAGCGGAAAACATGCCGAGCGGCGGCGCAACGCGCCCGGGTGACATCGTCACGTCTGCGTCTGGCAAGACCATTGAAATTTTAAACACTGACGCGGAAGGACGCCTGGTGTTGTGCGATGCGCTCACACACGCACAGACCTTCAATCCCCGAGCCATCATCGACGTAGCCACCCTCACGGGCGCCGTCATTGTGGCGCTAGGGTCGCACGCCAGCGCCATCTATGCGAATGATGATCAACTTGCCGACGATCTGCTCAAAGCCGGCGATGAGACTGGCGACAAGGCCTGGCAGATGCCGTTGTGGGATGAGTATCAAGGTGCGTTGCGAAGTAATTTTGCTGACGTTGCCAACGTCGGCGGGCGCGCTGCCGGTAGCGTCACCGCAGCCTGCTTCCTGTCGAGGTTTGTCGAAGGCGTGAACTGGTCGCATATGGACATTGCGGGTAGCGCGTTCGCCAGTGGCGCCAGCAAAGGTGCCACCGGTAGGCCCGTACCCCTGCTGTTCTCTTATCTTTGCGCTCAAACACTCAACGCTCGGGCATGACACGCATCGATTTCTACATCCTTGACGACCAATCTCACGATGCAAGCATGCGCTTCGCATGTCGTCTTGGGCTGAAAGCCTATCTCGGTGGGCATGCAGTTCACGTGCACGTAGAAGACGAACAAAACGCTGCACATATGGACGAACTCATGTGGGACTACCCCAAACACCGGTTCTTACCCCATGAGATCTTACAACCAGATGGTCAAGCCAGCAGCCCCATCCACATTGGCTATCAGCCACCGCAACACACCGAAGGGCTGTTGATAAATCTTACCGGCTCTGTGCCAGCCTTTTTTGGTCGCTTTGACCGGGTCGCTGAAATCATAGTCGGCGACTCCCGGGAACAGGGCCGCACCCGGTATTCGCACTACCGCGACCGCGGCTATCCGCTTCATCATCACGAACTCAACGACTGGGAGCGTGGCGAATGACCGACGAATTGTCCGGCGACCACCCCGCAGAAGAACCGGAAGAAATCATAGACGATCTGGAGACCCTCAAGAGTCTGCTGGCCGAGGAAACACCGACTCCAGCCGAAGCGGTGGTCGTCGACGACATTCCGATGCTGGACGACACCATAGAGCCCCCGCCTGCAGAATCGCCCCTGGACGATGAGACTTTTGCGACACTCTTGAGCGATACGTGGCGCGATTCGTTCGAGGGTATGTTCGCTGAGGCGCGGGGCGAGATCGAACGCAACAGCACAGCCTGGGCGCCAGCGGACACCGACGACCTTACTGCTGCATTGAAAGTTCGAATAGACGCCAGCGTGCGTGACTGGCTCGCCGAAACCCTTGCCGCAAATGTGTCCCTGCTGCGCGAGCGGGTCATCAGCGAATTATCCGCCGAGATACTTGATCACCTGCACAACAAAATCAGCCCACCACCGACCCTTGAGGACATCGACCCCGACCATGGAAAGTAGTTTCGATCCACACGCCATCGAGCAGGATTTATACGATCACTGGGAGTCTCAGGACTATTTTGCGCCCGCCGGGAACGGGCCCGGCTATTGCGTGCTCATCCCGCCACCCAACGTCACCGGCACGCTGCACATGGGGCACGGCCTCAATCAGACGCTGATGGATACCCTGATCCGCTACCAACGCATGAAAGGAAGCCGCACCCTGTGGCAAATGGGAACAGACCATGCCGGTATTGCGACGCAAATGCTGGTCGAGCGGCAATTACAGGAACAAGGTCTACAACGCGCAGATATGGGGCGCGACGATTTCATCGAAAAAGTCTGGCAGTGGCGGGAGGAATCAGGCGGAACCATCACGCAACAGCTTCGACGCATGGGCTCGAGCCTGGATTGGTCCCGGGATCGCTTCACCATGGACGATGGCTATGCCCATGCCGTCTTGGAAGTGTTCGAGCGACTATTTGACGAAGGTTTGATTTACCGCGGCCAGCGCCTGGTCAATTGGGACCCGCAACTGGGCACTGCTATTTCTGACCTTGAAGTGGAAAACCATGAAGAGCAGGGCCATATGTGGCATTTCCACTATCCGTTATTGGATGGTCTGCTCACTCGCGAAGGCGCCGACCACCTAAGCGTCGCCACCACCAGGCCAGAGACCATGCTCGGCGACACCGCGGTAGCGGTGCATCCGGATGACGAACGCTTCGCCCATCTGGTTGGGGGTTTCGTAAACCTGCCTCTGGTCGATCGGCGCATCCCCATCATTGCCGACGAATACGTCGATAAGGAATTCGGCACCGGGTGCGTGAAGATTACGCCCGGGCACGACTTCAACGACAACGAGGTGGGAGTACGCCACGACTTGCCGCTGATAAACATATTCACCACCAGCGCCGCAATTAACAACGCGGCCCCGGAAAAATACGTCGGCATGACCCGCGAACAGGCTCGTAAAGCCGTCGTGGCAGATCTCGACGCGTTGGGCTTACTCGGTGAGGTCAAAGACCACACATTAATGGTACCCCGCGGCGACCGTTCCGGCGCCATCATCGAGCCGCTGTCGACAGACCAGTGGTTCGTGAAAATCGAACCGTTGGCCACTCCCGCGATCGAGGCCGTTGAGAACGGTGATATCGAGTTTGTGCCTAAACAATACGAGAACGTCTATTTCGCGTGGATGCGCAATATTCAGGATTGGTGCATTAGCCGACAACAATGGTGGGGCCACCAGATACCCGCGTTCTACGACGACCAGGGCGATGTTTACGTCGCCCAGAGCGAGGCGGCCGCGCGCGCGAAGTATGGGTTGGCAGACGATGTTGTCCTGTCCCAGGATCCAGACGTGCTGGAAACCTGGTTCTCCTCGGCACTCTGGCCCTTCGCGACATTAGGTTGGCCAGAGGAAACGCCTGAGCTAGAGCAGTTCCTGCCCAGCTCGACGCTGATCACCGGCCACGACATCATCTTCTTCTGGGTCGCGCGCATGATCATGATGACCCTACACTTCACCGATCGGATACCCTTCAAAACCGTTTACGTCCACGGACTGGTGCGCGATGCGGAAGGCAACAAGATGTCCAAGACCAAGGGCAACGGCCTCGATCCACTGGACTTCATTGACGGCATAGAGCTGGACGACCTGGTCACGAAGCGCACCACGAATCTGACACAGCCCCAGCTGGCGCCACGTATTGAAAAGGTCACCAGAAAAGATTTTCCCGACGGCATCCCTTCCTACGGCACCGACGCGCTGCGCTTTACATTTTGTGCGCTGGCCACCACCGGGCGGGACGTGAAATTCGACCTCAGCCGCATCGAGGGTTACCGCAACTTCTGCAATAAGCTGTGGAACGCCACCAAGTTTGTTCTGATGAACACCGACGAGTTCGACGCCAGTGAAGCCTTTGAGCGGTCCGTGGTAGATCGTTGGATGCTGAGCAAAACCAGGGATCTCATCAAGGATGCCGAATTTGCGCTAGCCACCTATCGGTTCGACATGTTCGCCGGGGCTATCTACGAGTTTGCCTGGCACGAGTACTGCGATTGGTATGTTGAACTGGCTAAGCCATTGCTGTGGGACGACGACACCCCGGTAGCTCTAAAACAGGGCACACGTCGCACCCTGCTCGAGGTTCTGGAAGCCCTGTTGCGCATCGCGCATCCCGTCATGCCATTCATCACGGAAACGCTGTGGCACCAGGTCGCCCCTCGGCTCGGCCAGGAACACGACACGATCATGCTGCAAAGCTACCCGCACATGGATGACTATCCAGCGGACGTCGACGCAGTTGATCAGATCGAGTGGCTAAAAGCGATCATAACCGGGATACGCAACATTCGCGGCGAAGCCAACATAAAGCCTAACCAGGCAATGCCGTTGTTGTTGCAGGGTGGGAACGAACACGACCGCCAACGAGCGACCTCAAGCGAAGTGATGCTGATGAGGCTCGCCAATATCAGTGAAATCTCCTGGCTCGCCGCCGATCAGGAGCCGGCGCCACATGCACTGGCTCTGGTAGGCGAGCTTAAAGTCATGGTGCCACTGGCCGGGCTCATCGACGTCGCGTCTGAAACCACCCGGCTCAACAAGGAACTGGACAAAACCAGACAGGACCTCGCCCGCATTACGAACAAGCTCGGAAACGAAAACTTCGTCGCCAAGGCTCCCGCCGACGTGGTCGACAAAGAGCGCCGTAAAGCCGCGGATCTGGAGACAAGAATCGTCACGCTGCAAGACCAGCGCGACAAGCTTGCCGCTCTAGGCTAGCAGGCTAGGCCCGCTCCAGTACTTCGCCATCCATGAGCTCACGCACGCGGATGATTTCTTTACGCCCGTCATCAAATCGCAGGTAGTTGAATTCTACGCGCATCCCGGGGCTGAGCATGGTGAAGGCGCCATAGCTGCCTGCTATCTCGACCTGAGCCGTCTGGCTCACCTGATATCGATAGCCTTCAATGATAATTTCATAGTTGGCAATATCGATCTCATGGACGATCCCAAACCGCTGCACCTCGGGCGCGTTGTATTGGGAGCCCTGAGCCGTCATCGCGACACACATAAACAGCATCGTATTCAAGAACATTAGTCGTCGTTTCATGTCGTTCTCCTAATCCGCATCATCCAGCTCGACCCATGAGAGACGGCCCGTCTTGCCGTCGTTTATGCCACGAATGCGGTACGACACGGTATCGTTACCACCCGATACAAACAGGAAGTCCGTATCGCCTTCGCCACCCAACGTCGACAGGTCAACCAACGAACCGTCCAAATCGCTTTGATTGAACAGCAGTCCGGCGGAGTAATCGACACCACCAACTGAGACCAGATCTCCCTCATCCACGACGCCGTCGTTGTTAAAGTCGATGATCGGCTGCACCGCATCGCCGCCATTGAAGGCATCAAACACCAATATGGAGCCGGGACGAGCGCCGAAACAGGACGTGGCGTCCGTTGCCGGCAGCACCGTGGTGGTAATCACCGCCCCATTGCGGAATACCAGACGACGCACTGCTTTCTCTCCCGGGTATTGCGGATCAGGCGGTGCCTGACCAGTTTCATCCAGGTTGACGGCACCCGACAGTGCATTCGTAGCCCGCGGCATATCAAGATCGATGTACCATCCGTAAGTTCCAGGCACGTCGCTTTCAGCGACATATTCCACAGCGTTCGCTGTCACGGTACGTCGCGTTACGGCCGGGTCGGTGGAATCATCAACCACATTCGTTATGGTTTGCTCAACCAGACGCAGAGTCTTCGTCTCATCCAATGCCGTGGCCGGATTGCTGGTCAGCCGATCCCATACGCCGTAGATCGATTGTATTTCGGTGCTGCTGGAATCATCCGAGGTGACCAGGCTACCGGTCCCGACGATCACGATGAATCCAACGCCGTCGGGATTCTTGACTACAAGAGGTCTGGACTGGATCGGTTGCACCACGTCCTGGACACCGTCGTTGTAGGTCGCGGTGAACAATCGCACTGCGTGCCAATCGTCCGGGTCGTCACTCGTCATGTCGAAGCGGAATAAGTTACCGATACGGTCGCCTGCGTATACATAATCCACCGTGCCGTTTAAATCCGCGTCTATCGACGTTGGACTGCCCAACCCGTTCGGATAGCCTTCAAGCTGCTCTCCCGGCAACGGAACACCGAAGCCTGTGTCAATTTTGACGAAATCATCAGCATCGCCCCAACCATTGAGGCCTCGGTCCATGAACAGTACGAAAAGCTTGGCGATACCCGCGGTGGAGTTGATGCCATTGCCGAATATGGCAGCCCACTCGTTACGAGCTGGAGTGCCACCATCCTGATGGTTGGTCATCTGCACCAGGGGTTGAGACAGAGACACACCCAGGTCTCGCACCGGATCGCCATCAGGATCTACAACTGCATCGATAGCCCCACCCAGCGGCACGCCGGAAGCGTTGACCGGGTAAGTATCATCATCGTCTGTAAATTCCCACAGCACGGTATCAGCCGCTGCGGACGCGTCCGCGTAGTCCGGATCCGTGACATTCAGGGCAAACATGCCCTTGCCACCAGCACCCAAGCCACCAACCAGGGAAGTTATCCACTGTTTAGAACCGCTTGCCGATGGACGCATGTAAACGTCATTCAACCGCGGTGACAGATCCACATAGTACTTATGCAGATAGAACGGCGAGGTAAAGTCGTTCAGCTTGTTGCTGTAGTCGACAGACGCATCGAGGATCTTGTTTGGCAAAAATCCATACACCTCGAGGCCCGTTTCCGCGCTGAACCCATGCATGATTCCGTCGTTGCCACCGACGTAAACGACAGGCGTTCGACTGCCAACGTCATCGACAAAATCAGAATACAGGTCGTCCGTGGGAAACGGCGACTGATCGCGGTTGATCGCACGCGGTGTACCAACGAAAACCGGACTGGAATTGACGATGGGTCCCAGCAACGAACCCAGGGGCTCACGCTCCCGCAACGTTCCTGTGGGCTCTTCGTCGCCGCGCTCGCCGCGTATGTAATCTAGCTGGGCCGAATTCAAGGTCGTCTGTTGATCAACCGTCAGATTAGCAAAGGTAAATGGCACACCGCCGCCCACCGCCGGATTGTAAGTCACCAATTTGCGCTCACTGGGCAAAATGCTTGCCGGATCCAATTGTTCCGAGGCAAGCCACGTCGGCGTGTCGGCGAGGTTCCCGCTGTTGTCCACTTCCGTCGCGGTCAGCTCTCCTGTACGGTCGCGCAGATCGTAGAAGCCACGATACAGCAGGGTACCGTCGCGCAACGAAGTAGAGTTGAATGCCGCCGCGGACGCTGACGAGGCGGCTTGAGTGAACTCGAGGAAGGCCGCTTCGAACGCAGCTTGCAATTCGGCAGGATTGCCTGCGCTGAGATAGTCGCCGCGGCCATTGATACTGGCGTGCAGCATGTCGTCGATTTTTTCCAGATTGCCATCGAAAGGATCGGTCCAACCAAATGCGTTGCCCACTGGATGCGTTTTGGCCGTGCTGGGCGTAATCGTTCCGCTCGCGCCAAACGCAATGGCATAGGTTTTGACATGCTGGTGCATGCTATCGACGCCGTCGAAATATCCGTCCACAGCGCCGCTCACATCACGCGAGCCTACCGGTACTTCGTCGTCCACCAACGGAAACAGATCGTTCTCGTAGAATTCCATGGCAACGTCGGCCAGGGTCTGGCTGACATCATCGGCGTAGCGTCCACCATCGAAATCCGACATTGGATCATTGATATCTGTATTGTCGGAAACGCCTGTGCCGCCGTTCCAGTATCCGTCAGAGAACAGCAGGATGAAATTCTGCTGACACTGGCCTTCCGGCTCTGGCAACGCCGGGCAATCACCCGCGATCTGGCATCCGAGGATGCGACTCGCGCGCCCCAGCATTTGGCGAAGCGGGGTACCGCCGAAGGAATCGACCGCGTAAATATTGTCCAGAAGCTCTTTCTTTTCGCCTTCGGAATACAGGTCATTCATGTGCGCGATGTCTTCCGAAGTGGGGTTGTCAACCGTCTCGTAGCCAACCCGAATGTCCTGCACTTCCGCCACTACGTTACCAATTGAACCCTTGGTCACGAATTCCCGGTTGCGGTAGTACTGGAACCAGTTGGCGAAATTCTGGATTTCCTGGTCGTACGTACACTCCAGCGGATCACCGTCGTCCCGGCAATCATCGCGGTTGGCGCCTCCCGGGAATGGTGCGTTAGCAGGCAGGATTTCGACTTTGCGCGTATACGCGTCTGTCTCCAGCAGCGGAGCTGAAGCAGCGGTTTCGTAATAGAAAGGAATATACAGATCATCTACATCCACCCGGCTGCTGCCGCCCCGGGTGAGCCAATTCGGCACATTGCTTGAGCCGTAAGAATGCAGTTCAAGCATGTCAAAGGTGTCGTCAGGATCCACCGGATTGAGGCGGATCGCTTCCGGATCCGCGTCGACAAAATCCAAGTTGTCTTCGTCCTGGCCGATCCAGGGCTCATAGAAGGTTTCGGGGTCGTAATACAGCGTATTGAACTCGGATGAGCGTGCACGCCATACGCCAAACAGGTTGGTATTGTCGTCGTGGCCGCCATCGGCGCGAAGAGCATCCTCCGTCGGCACGATAAAACCGAAGCTGCTTGTCGATGGATAGGTATTGGTGTCCAGATCCCACAGATACGAGTAGGAAGTTTCTACGGGACGCCTAGCGATTGCAGAATTGTCTAACAGGAAGCCGCCATTTTCATCATTACCGGCAACGACCAGGTTCCAGTCCATACTGCCGGACGTGTCCATCACTACCATGACATTCGGAGGTACAGTAGCAGACTGTTCCAGAGGCACCTGCGCCAGATTGAAATTCGTAGCCACCTCGCCAGGTGTGGGCGCTTCCGGGGCCGGCGGTAGCGAATCAATTTCTATGCGCACCAGATATTCCGGGGATTCACTCAAAGCTTCGTTGTCGAATAGTCGGTATGAAAATTCAACGTTGCCGGTGGTATCGTTCGGCGGCGTATACACGAAGGAGCCGTCGGAGCCGTCAAAAACCAACACACCAAACGACGGCAGCAGTTGTAACTGGGCGACCATCACGCCGCCGATTTCATTGCCGAATTCATCGAGGCGTTTGGCATCGACGTCATAGCTACCGAGCAACACCCCGTTCGCAGCGGGAACAACGAGCGCCTGGCTCTCAAACATGTGGAAATCGCGAACCTGCACGCCTATGGGCGGGTCGTTAACGGGATTAACCGTCACGGTCACCGATGCTGTGGAGGTGTCTCCATTCACGTCAGTGATCGTGTAGGTAAAGGTGTCCACGCCATAATAGTCAGACGTTGGTTCATATATCAGGTCCGTCCCGTCGATGCTGACCTGGCCATTGGGGAAAACCACGGGGTCATCAAAAGCATCTACCACAACATGTTCGCCAGAGGGGCCGACGGCGGTAATCGTGGTAGGTTGTTCCGCCAGATAGTCGTTATCCAATACCGAAATGGTGAGCGGACCGGGGTCTTCATCTACAGTCAATGCGTCGTCCGCAGCCGCCGGTATGTCATTTACGCCGGTTACGTTGATCGTGAAGGTGTCTTCGACTGCGATTCCAGCCAGATCCGTCGCGCGTACGGTAATGTCGGCGCTGCCATTGGCATCCGGTGCCAGGTCGAGGGTAAGGGTATCGCCGGTGATCGACGCCACGGCAAACATTGCCGGGTTGGTATTGGTGCTTACGCTATAGGTGAGCACATCAGCGTTGGTGGCGATATCGACGTCATCAAACACGTCGATGGTCACAAGTGTGGGCGGATCATCTTCGTCAGCGTTGATGTCCGCTAAAGATCCCGTCAGAACCGGTGCGTCGTTCACGCTGTTCACCGTCACGCTGACAACGTGGTCAACGCTCAGGGGCGGCGTACCGGTGTCGGTCGCAGTGATGGTCACCGCGGACAGACCATTCTGTTCATCGGCATAATCCAGCACGAGGTCGCTACCGACCACGGCGGCGGACGCAAACACACCGCTGTTTGTAACGTTGGATACAGCCACGCTCAGGCTATCGCCCGCCGGGATAATGTCCGCATCGTCGAACAGCCCGCTGATATCGAATACTGAGTTGGGCGCATCCTCGTCGACCACCACAGGTCCAACCGAACCAACCACAACCGGCGCATCGTTTACGGGGGTCACCGTGATATTGATGACCGCGGTCACAGATAAGGCGGGAGTACCGCCATCGGTTGCCGTGACGTCAACACTACCTGCGGCAAACAGGTTGGCAAACAAGCCAACGTTCAACTGGGTGCCCGCTATGGCGGCGGTATCAATGGCAGGATTATCAACCGACGTCACGCTCAGACTGAGCGTGTCTGCATTGGTCAATATGTCCGCATCGTCGAATACGTTTGTCAAATCCACGGAAAAACCGGTGTCTTCATCCGTCGTTACCGAAGGTACGGGGCCCGAGATCACGGGCGCGTCGTTCACGGGATTTACCGTCACGCTGATCGCATAAGTTTCAGTCAGTGCCGGCGTGCCGGTATCCGTCGCCATTACCGTGACGGATCCTACGCCATTCTGATCAGCCAGGAACGAGAACGACAGTGTCTGGCCTGAGATCCCCACAGTATCGAAAAACGCACCGGCCGTGCTGTCGACAGACAGGCTGAGCGAGTCGCCAGAAGTGGCGATGTCCGGATCGTCAAACAATCCGGCCAGGCTGACGGCTGCCAACGGGGAATCTTCGTCCACCACGATCGGGGCGACCGCCCCGACCACGACCGGCGGATCGTTCTGTTCATTCACCTCGACGTTTATCGTGGCACTGACCGACAATCCCGGCGTGCCGCTATCCGTCGCTGTGACTTCAACCGTACCCGTGCCAATCTGATTCGCCAGCACGGTGATGTTCAAAGTGTTTACCGCCATGGACGCTGTGTCGATGGCCGCATGGCTGATATTGGTCACACTCAATGCAAGTGAGTCGCCGTTGGTGAGGATATCTACATCATCAAACAGCCCGGTTAGATCAACGGCTACACCGACGTCTTCATTCGTCGCCACATCAGGTATGACGCCCTCGACGGTCGGTTGATCGTTGACTGGGCTTACCGTGACGTCGATGTCATAAGTGGCCGACAGCGCCGGCGTGCCGGTGTCTTCAGCCATCACCGTGACGGTGCCATTGCCATTCTGATTTTCCGCATAGGCCAGTGTCAGGGTTTGTCCGCTCACGGCGGCCGAGTCGAACAATCCGGCGGTGGCAGACACCACCGACAGGGTCAGCGAATCGCCCGAAGTCACAATATCCGGGTCGTCAAACAGCCCAGTGAGATCGATGTTCGAGTTCGCTGCGTCCTCATCGACCACCACTGGTGCGATCGCTCCGGCAACGAATGGATCGTCGTTGACCGGATTAACGGTAACGTTGATGGTCGCACTGGCGGATAACGACGGTGCGCCACCATCATTTGCAGTCACTTCCACGGTTCCAGATCCAACGGCATCAACCAGCAGGGTTATGTCCAGCGAGGTGCCTGACATGACCGCCGTATCTATGGCTGCAAGACTAATATCGGTGACGCTCAAGGTCAGCGTGCCCTGGGCACCTGTGTCGACATCACCAAACAGTCCAGACAGGTCCACCGACACGTCTACTTCTTCGTCTGTCGTAATTACGGGAATGACGCCATCAACCGTAGGTTGATCATTTACGGGGTTAATGGTGACGTTAACTGAACCATTGACGCTGGTGGCGTCCTGATTTATCGGCAAACCGCCGCCGGTAAATGCCTCGTCCAGCACATCGACCAGAACCGCCAATGAGCCACTGCCATTAAGATCTGCAGGCGGGATAAAACCCAGACCGTTCAATGACGCCGCGGGCATCGTCCAGATGCCACCACCCTGGTCAACGCCAGCCGTCAAGGAACTGCCGAACGGCAATCCGCTCACGGTCGCCGTTAGGGTTTGCGATCCATCCGTGTCAACGGGAGTCATCGTAATGTTCAATGGGATGGTGTCGTCCTCATCACCGGTTACGCTGCCGGTAGCTAGCGTGGGTGCATCCGCAACAGCCTCTACCAGCAAGGTGACCTGACCGTCATCGAAACACGCTATCGGAGTCGGGAACACGAGACAGGCCAGCTCGTCTTCGCGCACCGTATAGTCGAAAATGACCTCACCACTGAAATCCGCAGGCGGCGTATATTTCAACGTGCCATCTGCAAGGATAACGACACCAGCCGGGCCTGTGTGACCAACCACGGTGAGTGGAGCGCCAGAGCTCGAGATGTCGTTGCCCACCACATTGCCGCCCACACCAATGTCTTCGGTACCGGTGAACTCGTCGTCTACCGCGGTGGGCGGTATAGCCCAGGCTGGATTCAATCCAGCACTGAGCGCTAAGTACAATATCGTGGCTCTTACTACTAACCTGGCCATGACTCGATCTCCTGTAACTAAAGGGTCAGCCCTAATCTAAAATTCTGCCGTAAGTGCTTTGCAGCAGAACGCGGGCATCCCCGCTTCCCCCGACGCCGCGGGCGGTAATACGAAAGATTTCGACACGATCCGTCGCGGCAGCCGCATACGGATCTTCTTGTTGATAGGCATTGTTCTCACGCAGGACTGAGGCGACATGCTCGATGATGTAGCGTGGCGGCGCATCCACGCCGTCGATATCCGTGGCTGCTTCTACGCTGTTGCCCGCCGTCCATACACCGGCGCTGTGCCAGTGTTCGGTGTCGCCTAAGTCGGCGACGTTGTACAAGCCACTGTTGCCACCATCGGTAAATACCGCCGTGGTGGTGATCGCCTCGAGCTGCTGTTCGCCATCTCGCAGTGCCGACTCTGCCGCTTGAAATGCCAGCATTGTGTCGTGCTCGTTGCGCGTCATACGCACCTCGAGGCTGGTGGTTTGTACCGACGAGATGCCAATGATGGTAAGAACCAACAGCATCACCAGGCTGATAAAGAGGGCTACGCCGCGTTGTCGCTTGCTATTCAATTTTGTAACCACAATCACCCCGCATTCCGAACGTGAATGGTTTTACGATAAGTTCGCGTGAGCGGCTGATTACCAAATTCGGCCAGCGGCTCCACGCTGTTCACATCCAGGGTCACCTGCACCGCAACGACGTCGGCAGGATCCCCCACCTCATCGAATGGCACGTATTGGTTCACGTTGGCGATCCCATCGGCGATGGTGGAATCGACGCCGTAGAGGATCTGCATATCCGTAATGCCCTGTATCAGCTCTACCGGGGCGGCATTGCCTACCTTCTGCCACAGCGCATTTACCGGGTTGCCCTGGTTGTCTGCCATGGCGCTCTCGGCAACGAAGAAAAACACGGTCTCGAACACGCCGATGGTTGCGTCGGCGCCATAAGAGCGGCCCACTACCGACAAGGTCGCCGGTATGATATCGCCAGAGAACAACGTGATATTTGCCGTGTTTTCAAACGGATTACCCGTGGCAGTCACCGCGCGTTGTAAAGTTGTCTCATCCGTCGTCGCCGCGACTTGGGTGACCTTGAACAGCGCTGCCTGTTCACAATCTGCAATCAAAACCACATCATCAACGGCGAAATTTGGATCTCCACCCGGCGTCGACACGACCGGATCGGCGTCCGGCTGCAGCGTTGCAGCAAGCCGCGCTACCGGCCGGCGCAAGCTGCGGAAGACAAGAATGTCGGCGTCGTCGGAAAGCTCGTTTCGGTCGATGCCATTACCGGCTATGTGGACGTTAACGTTCAGCCCACTTTCCGAGCGCGGCAAAGTGGTCAAGTCGTTCGGCGCGTAGCTGCCATCACCATTGCTTTCCCAGCCACCAACGGATTCGGTCATGTTGTATTCGGGGATCAGGTTCCACGCGCCCGCCAGGTGCTTGGCTACCTTGTCATCTTCCGGCGCGCACCCAAAATACCCAGTAGAGCGTGCCGCCCGGGAAATAAACTCAAATCCGTAGCGGGCGTTTTCCTGCAACCGGCTCTGCGCGTTTACAATCTCATAGGTCCTGGAATTGCCAACAAAAAGCTGCACGATCCCAGCAACCACCACCACGCCCAGAAGCAACGCGATCATCAATTCGAGGATCGAAAATCCCTGGCTGGCTTGCTTGTTCAACATGCCCACTACCCCTGACTGTCCAAGTTAATCGTTTGCTGCACGTCGCCGAACCCAGACCAGCGCACCGACACGGTGATCGCCCCTGCCCCGTCGACTGCTATCTGGCCCACACCATCAGGCAACCCGGGCTGGGCGGTAATCTCCGGCAGTAACTCGTCATCACGCAGATCCACGCACACGTCATCTTCATTGTGGCCACCTAAGGCGCATTGCCACATCGCAACATCGAAGGCTGCAATCTGCGCAGCACTGCAATTGTTCGCAACGCAGTCCGACGGCGCTGACGGGCTATCGTCGAAACCGATCCCATCGTAGTCGGCGCCGGCCACGCCAGCTCCGGGATTGACCCGAATACGATCGAGAATGTCATAGGCCATCTGTAACGCTTCGGTACGCAGCAGGGCGTCGCGATTGTTCTGCAGGCTCACCATCTGCAACCCTGTCACGCCGAGCACTCCGATCCCCATAACAAGCACCGCGACCAACAACTCAATCATGGAGAAGCCGCGGTTTATACGTTTTCCTGGTAGGTTCATGTTTTCCGATCCGTTATGGATAACAAGTAAGGTCTATGACGCTGACGCGTCCGATGGCATTGATATTGAGGGAGCGACCGGGATCATCGTCTTCATCTTCGCCGCACAGTTGTATCGTTCCCTGCACGCCGCCCAACATCAGCCCGCGAGAGTTGAATGACAGCGAATCAACGTTATTCAGTAGGCCAAGCGCATCGAATGTCACGGCACCTTCGATCTCGAACCTCTGCAGCGAGTCGTCACAGTCGCCGTTATCCGCTGCGTTGACGCAGAAACCAAGGCCCCACTCATTGTCGCTATCGCCGGCATCGGTCGCCTGCAGCGTCACGGTCGCACCCAGACGGGTCGCTTCGTTGCGAGCATAATTAACAGCCCCGACCAGACTGTTTACATTCGCCGCCATGCGCCGCTGTGTGGTGAAATCATTGAACGCAGGTATCGCGATGGCCATCATCACGCTGGCAATGGTCATCGCCACCAGCAGTTCGATAATCGTAAATCCCGTCGATTGTGAAGGCGCATTTCGCATCTTGGCTTAACCCTCCTCCCAATCATTGTCGTGGGCATCGATACCGTCCGAGTCTTCATCCCACGTACGCGTGCCTGCTTCATCAAAGGTCAGCACTCCCGTGCCGGCCATAGAACCAGACGGCGTAGCGGTTAAATCATAGGTATTGCGGGTGGTTACTGCGGTAATGGCATAGCGCGCCTGCTGCACGCTAGGGGGGTTGCATATGGCGGCGTCCAGAGCCGTGTCGTCGCCACCCGGGTTTGCCCCAACATACGTAAAGTTAACTGCGTTGAACCGTTCCAGGCCCTGGGAGCAAACGAGCAAATCCGACATCAACTCGGTGCGATATCCCCGCTGTGTGTACTGTGTGTACAGGGGAATCGCTATGGCCGAGATGATCGCGAATATCGCCATCGCGACCAACAATTCTATAATCGTAAAGCCTTTTGCCTTCATGCACTCTGACCCTATTTTGAGTCGAGCCAGAGTAGTCGGCTAACCCGTGCGTCTAAAGTACGCGGCCACCAAACGGTAGGAAGCGCAAGACGAACGGTTTATTGGTTATCACACCGTTAGAACGATCTTTCCCACGGTCGCATTGCTGGCCATAAGAGCATGCGCTTCACCTGCATTCTCAATGGGCATCGTCGTTTCGATCACCGGCTTGATGGCGCCACTTTCCAGGTGCGGCCAGATGGCCTCGCGCAACGCGTCCATGATCAATGCTTTCTCAGCGATACTGCGCCCCCGCAGGGTAGAGCCAATTACGCGTAGTCGCTTCATCATCATGAGCGCTAGATTGAGCTGTGTGTCAACGCCACCCATCAAACCAATCAGTACCAGACGGCCGCCCAACCCCAGGCACGCAAGGTTATCTGCAAAATATTGACCACCGACGGGATCCAAAATGACGTCCACTCCGCCCTCGCCGGCCCAGGCGTCGAGCGCCCCTTGAAAGGAACCCTCGTGCCGGTCAAAACCTGCATCGGCGCCCAGCGCAACGCACTGTTCGATCTTCGCCGCCGATCCAACGGTGACAAAGCAGGGATTGTGAGATTGCGCCAACATCTGTATCGCCGCGGTGCCAACGCCGCTGGCACCAGCGTGTAAGACAACTTTCTCGCCTGTTTGCAGTCCTGCTTCCATATAAAGATTCAGATAGGCGGTGGCGAAGACTTCCGGTATCGCCGCTGCTTCTACAGCACTGAAGCCTTTAGGGATCGGTAACACCTGCCCCGCGGCCACCACCACCTGTTCGGCGTATCCGCCACCGGCGAGCAGTGCGCAGACCTGATCTCCAAGGCGCACGCTGCGCACGCCCTCGCCCACTTCCAAGATTTCACCTGCGCATTCCAGACCCAATATCGGGCTCGCTCCGGGCGGTGGCGGATATCCTCCTGCGGCTTGCAGCAGATCGGCTCGGTTTATGGCCGTGGCCGCAATCTGTATTCTCACTTGACCGGGTCCGCAAGCCTCTTCTGCGGTTTCAACCCAACTCAGCGTCTTGTCTTGTACCCGTATCGCTTTCATCGTCGATCCTCCAACGCCGCACTTACCACGACATACGCATTTTCAAGCCGCGATTGTGCAGTTCATTTTTCAACTCGCTGACCTTGTACTCGCCGTAGTGAACCATGGACGCAACGAGTGCTGCATCCGCCTTACCAACCGTCAGCGCATCGTAAAGATGTTCGGGCAAACCGGCGCCACCGGATGCGATAACAGGTATGCGCACCGCTTCAGAAATCATTGAGGTCAGGTGCAACTCGTATCCAGCCTTGGTCCCGTCGGCATCTATGGAGTTGACCACCAGCTCGCCAGCACCGAGCTGTTCACCCATGCGCGCCCATGCCAACGCGTCCAGACCCATGCGTTTACGCCCGCCGTTAATCACTATTTCATAGCCCGATGGCAGATCCGCGCTTTTACCCACCGCAAGTATGTCCATCGACAGGACAACGTTCTGACTACCCAACGCCTCGGCGCACTCTCCGATAAGCGATGGCCTCTGCACCGCCGCGGAATTGACGTTTATTTTTTCCGCACCCGCCAGGCGCAGATCCGTCGCATCCGCCACCTCACGTATGCCACCGCCCACTGACAACGGTATGAACACCTCGCTGGCCACTGCTTCCACCACATCGAGCATGATATTGCGGCGATCGCTGGATGCGGTTATGTCATAAAAAACCAGCTCGTCCAGACCATCCAGATAGTACTCGCGTGCCTTTTCTACTGGATCGCCAATGTCTTTCGTGTCGACAAACTTGACGCTCTTGGCGAGCTTGCCATCGCGCACGTCGAGGCAGGCGATTAAACGTTTACTCAGCATGTGCCGTCCCAGTTTGCAAAATTCTGTACCAGGCGCAAGCCGACCCGCCCGCTCTTTTCAGGGTGGAATTGCGTGGCGATGTAGTTGGCTGTTCCGACCACGCTCGCAAATTCGTCCTCATAGTCGGTCACAGCAAAGACGGTGTCGGGATTTTGCGGCTCTGGGTAATACCCGTGCACAAAATAGAACTCGTCACCCGGCTCTATGCCGGCCAGCACCGGGTGAGCCTTCCGTACGCGAACCTCATTCCAACCCATGTGCGGCACCTTCAAATCTGTCCGGTCAAAACTGAAGCGCCTGACTGTGCCGGGGATTAAACCGAGGGTCTGTGTATCATTTTCTTCGGAATGGTCGAGCGATATCTGCAGGCCAAGGCATATCCCAAGCACCGGCTGGCCGGCCGCGATCACCTCTTTCAACGCTTCATCGAGGCCGCGCGCGCGCAAACTTTTCATGGCACTGCCCGCAGCGCCAACGCCTGGAAAGATGACCCGCTGGGCACGACGAAGCTGATCAGGATCCGCGCAGATGATCGCGTCCACGCCAACTTCGCAGCAAGCGCGTTGAACGCTGCGCAAATTGCCCGCGTCGTAGTCAACGATGTACGTCTGCACAGGATCTGTCCGGCGAAAAAAGACGGCGGATACTAGCGCAAGTTTGCAACTAACACTAGAACACCCAGCGTCGGCTGCAGTAGCATCGCGCCATGCAAATTGGATACCTTATCACCAACCTCGGTTCTCCCGACTCACCCTCTGTACCGGACGTGCGCACCTACCTCGACGAGTTTCTCATGGACCCGTACGTGGTGGATCTGCCCTGGATAGTAAGGCGGCTGATCGTCAGCGGGATAATTCTGCCGTTTCGACCCAGAAAGAGCGCCCACGCTTACGACAGTATCTGGACCGTCGACGGTTCGCCGCTCCTGGTGCACAGTCGCGAGTTCGCACACCATCTCGCACAGGAACTCGGCGCACCTGTCGCGCTCGGCATGCGTTACGGCAAGCCGTCTCTCTACGACGCCATAACAGAATTGTCGGAAAAAGGCGTGCAGCATATCATCGCCGCGCCACTGTATCCGCAGTTTGCTGATTCCACCGTGACAACCACCATCAAAGAGGTTAAGCGATTGTTGCCCAGCGGCATTGGCTGCGAATTCCTGCCCGCGTTCTACAACCAGCCCGCCTATCTGGATGCGCTCGCTGCGAATGTGCGCGCAAACCTGCCCGAGCAGTGCGACCTTGTGCTGATGAGTTACCACGGCTTGCCAGAGCGGCAGTTAAAGAAAGCCGACTCAACCGGAGCGCACTGCATGTCCGGCGAAAACTGCTGCGCTATAGCATCGCCAGCCCATCAGACGTGCTATCGCCATCAGGCTTACGCGACGTCCGCGGCCTTAGCCGAACGCCTCGGGCTTGGCTCGGAACAATACCGTGTGAGTTTTCAGTCGCGCATGGGCCGAGGTTGGATGCAGCCTTTCACGGATCATGTCCTGCAAGCCCTCCCCGCATCCGGGGTTAAGCACGTCGCCGTCGCATGTCCGGCCTTCGTCGCAGACAATCTGGAGACGTTAGAAGAAATCGATCTGCAAGGCCGCCAGATTTTTCTGCAGGCGGGCGGCGAGTCGTTTCACCTGTTACCGTGCTTGAATTCCGATTCCCAGTGGGTCGCAGGTTTCGCCGGGCTGCTCTCAAGCCTGGCAAAGGTACATCAGATGGAGCCGGCCAGCGCCGACACTTCTTCGTAGAACGAACGCACAAGATCCTGGGCAAACATCGATTTTCGCGCCACGAATCGTACCGGGCGCGTCAAACCATCCTGCGCCAGCTCAATAACATCACCCGACGCAACCCCCAGCGTGCTCGCAACTCCAGCCGGCACCAGGCCGTGCCCGAAACCCGCCAACGCCATTTGCGCCACCGAGAAAAACGACTCCAGTGAAACAGCGCGGGTCAGGTTGAGGCGCGCCATGTCCTCTTCGATGGATGCCCATGCCCCGGAGCGCGACTCAATGGTAATGACGCTCAATGACTCTCCCACCTCGTAGGCAATGGGTCGCAGCCCGGAAGGCAATATGACCATGGGTTCGAGTCGAATGACTTCGCTCACGAGATCGGTGTCCGCATCCGGGGTGCCCGTGCAGACTCCAACCATGTACTCACCCGAGCGCAGCCGGTCGAGCACCACCGGCGAGCGCTGAGCGTGAAATTCAAGCTCTACGCCAGGCAGACGCTGACGTGCCTTAGAGAACAGGCGCGGCCCCCAACTGGCCAGGATCGCCTCAGAGACGCCGAGTATGATTTTGCCTTTGCGCAAGGCGTTGTCTTCTAAGAAGACGCTTCTCAGCTCCGATAACAGCGGCGTCACCCGCTCTACCAGGCGCGTGCCGTGATGGGTCAGCACAACACGACGGCCGTGGCGCTCGATCAGCTTGCGGTCGTAGTATCGTTCCAGATTGGCAATACGTTTACTGACCGCGGATTGTGAGATCTTCAGAGCGGTGCTGGCTTCCATCATGGTGCCCGCTTTTGACAGCGCCACCAGCGTCTCCAGGTTGTCGATCATTCAGGTTTCCATTGCCCAAAGCGAATGAATCATATTCTACTAATTTCCACTTCGGTTTAGCTGCCGTGATCGTCTGCCAGGATCGCGTCGATTTCGGCGACAAACGATTGCCTGGCAGGTGTCACGTTGAGCGCCTTCCACGTTGGTGCCAGTCGCCTTACTCTCTCTCTGAATGAGTCTTGATAGTATTCATCATCGATGAAGCCCTGCTGATACAGATAGAACATATTATCCCAGTGCGTTTGCTGGGCGATTTGCCATTGGCGGAAGCGCCCGCGCTCCTCTATTGAAAGGTGTTCAAGAGCGGCGATGTCTTCTGGATAGCCAATATCAGTCAGCTTGGTAATGATTGGTCCGATGTATTCCGAATCGGCTGCATGCACCAACATCATCTGCAACGCATCCGATCTCATCTGATAGGTCTGGGCGAGCGCAAGCTTCTTGCTTTCACCCATAGATCGGTTGTTCTGCCGAATCTGCACTGACAGATACACGAGTGTTGCCAGCACGGCAATTGATCCCAGGAATTCACCCAGGGCCCCCAATTCCAATATAGTCATGGCTTGTGCTCCTTACTATTAGACGTCTCGCTCGGACAAGGGAAAAACGAATATGCCAGTCGAAAGTCAGGATAGACCCGTAGATGTGCTGCGGAAAGAAGTGATCGATCAGTTGATCGTGATCTACGCTCACGAAGAGCCATCTCGTGAAGCATTCGGAAGGCGCCTGGAGCTATTGGACGACGCTACACCCCCCGGAAAATTCGCAAAGACTTCGTCGTTAATATTCGACGAGCAGCTTCACCGAACTACGTCAGGTCGCGAGTCCCACACCGAGTCGCTTTGAGACTCGGTTTTGTCGAGCAGGCTGAGTTCGTTTAACTCAATGTCTCCGCGCACGTCGCGTATGAACTGTGCCAACGCATCTTGAGCTTCTTTGCGGGACTTGAAAGGGCCGCGATCCCCTTCGCGCGTTCCATACCACCAGGTATCGTTTGTCAGAAACACACGGTTCTCGCTCCTGAAACGGGTTTTTTCTTCTTCATCTGTCTTTCGCATAACTTATCTATATATCACGCCGCTCGCGGCAAATGTGTGCGCGCCACCTCAAATTGATCGGATGCGGCTATAAATTCCAACTAGGAATTTTAATCTTTCTAATTATTCTCTTTTTTCATGCTATGCACATGCGCAGAATGCCGCATGATTTTGTACCTGGTCATCGTCGTGTCAGTCTTCGCCACCAGTGTCCTGTCTGGGATACTCGGTATGGCAGGCGGCATGATCTTAATGGCCATCCTGATTTCCACCGCCACCGTAGCCAACGCCATGATGCTCCACGGCGCCGTGCAAGCGACAGCCAATGGCTCCCGCGCCTGGTTCTTGAGACGCCAGATCAACTGGCGATTGCTGCCTCCCTATATGCTGGGCGCCGCTGGCTCAGTCGCGATGTTCACACTCTTAGCACTGGTTCCAGACGCTGGCGTGGTGTTGATATTGGTTGGCATCTTTCCGTGGCTGGCACGCGTGAGCAAGCACTTACGCGGGCTCGACATTACCCGGCCCGTAACCACGGTATGTTGTGGGTTTGTCGTCACCAGTGCGCAGCTTCTGGCCGGCGCTTCGGGCCCACTGCTGGACGTGTTCTATGTCAACTCTCCCTTGAATCGCCAGCAGATCGTCGCCAACAAAGCGCTCACGCAGACGTTGGGGCATTTGTTAAAGATTGTTTACTACGGAATCATCGTCGCGGTTTCCACGACGTTGCCAACAGGGCTATTCTTTGCGGCAATCATAGTCGCGGTTGCCGGTAGCCGGGTAGGCACCATCCTGCTCGTGCGCTGGAATGACGCCGACTTTCAGCGCGTAAGTCAGATTATCATCCTGACCATCGCCACCTTATGCATTGCTCAAGGCGTCTTCCGCCTGGTGAGTTGAGCCGGCTAGTCGGCGTCCTGCAATGGCTTCACGACGAACAACAGATCCCCTACGTTCACCTGTTGGCCGCTGCCCATGTTCACCCGCGTCACTTCATAGCGCTGCTCGGCTGGATAAAGTTCAGTCTCGGTATTGAAGTCTGCAAGCGACAGGGGCGTAAATATCTTCATCGCTTCCAACTGACAAACCGTATGATCAACGTCGATCTGGTCGCCTACGTTGACGTACTCAGGCTCAGAAGGAGAAGGTGTGCTGTAGAAGATAGCAGTGGCCGGCGCCAACACCTTCAATTCATTACTGTCTTCGATGGATATCGAGTCACGATTAATGCCGTCACCGGATTCGCCGGAGCTCGCCTCGATCTCTTCGATGAGGCCCTCAATATTCGTACGCTTCAACATCTCCGGCAGATAGTCGGTGTCGTACACGCCCTGGTGGAACACTGAATCATTGAGGATTCGAATCAGCAGCGGGATGTTGGTGCAGATGCCAGATATTCTGACCCGCTTCAAGTAGTGCGCCAACTTAGCAATTGCTGCGTCTCTGTCTTCAGCGTGCACAATGATCTGCGCTACCATACTGTCGTAGTATGGCGATACGAACTTGCCTGCACTCGCTGCTGCGATGATCTCTACACCCTCTTCGCGCGGAAACTCGCACTCATCAATCTGCCCGGGATGTGGTCGAAAACCCAACCCACCACCGGGCAGTTGTTGAATGCGCTCGGCGTTGACACGCGCCTCTATCGCATAGCCACGCTGCTGGACTTCAATGTTGGCGATGGACCCACCACCGGCAATCTTGAATTGCTGCGAAACAATGTCCACGCCAGATACCCACTCTGTGACAGGATGTTCTACCTGCAGGCGAGTATTCATTTCCATGAAATACACCGCGTCTGAATCAAGATCGTAGATAAACTCCACCGTGCCAGCACCAACGTAGTTAACCTCGTCAGCGATGTCAGCAGTTGAGCGCAATACCGTGTCCAGCAAATGCTGGGGTAGCGCCGTTGAACCAGACTCTTCTATTACTTTCTGCTTGTCGCGTTGCACCGAGCAATCCCGAATCCCCAACACTCGCGTGTTCCCATGGCTGTCGCGCAGCAGCTGGGCTTCGATGTGCCGCAAAGACGTGACATATTTCTCCAGATAAACGTCGCCGTTGCCAAATGCCGCGCGCGCCTCTACGCCAACGCGGTGAAACAGCTCGACGAATTGGCCGGGACCGTCCACCACCTGTATGCCTTTGCCGCCGCCGCCATGAACAGCCTTGATCAGTACGGGGTAGCCGATCTCCTGCGCCACTTCGGCGGCCCGCTCAGGGTCGGTCAAGATGCCGTGGCTACCAGGCACCACCGGAACGTTGAGTCGCAACGAGGTGTTGATGGCGTTTGATTTGTTGCCCATGGTCTCCATACTGGCAACGCTGGGTCCGATAAAGTTAATTCCATGGCTGCGCACCAGCTCTGCGAACGCCGAGTTCTCAGACAGGAAGCCAATGCCAGGATGCAGACTGTCCACGCCCTCGTTTTCGGCAACGCTCAATACGCTCATGGCATTGAGATAACTTTCGTCCGGCGTATTGCCGCCAATGCACACCACGGTGTCCTGATCGCGCAACTGATCAACTGCCGCGGACTCCATGTCCGGGTCGCTCTGCACCAGCACCACCTGTACGTCTTGCTCCTGGGCAATGCGAATCAACTTCGCGGCAGTACACCCGCGTGCGTGGATCAGCACTTTCTTGACCGGCCGCGCGAGCTCGGTATCGGCATATTGCGGTCGGTGTGCGACTACCACTGGGCGCTGGTCAGCAAAACCGCCTGCCAGTACCCGCGCGACAACGTCTTCTACAGTGTCCTGGGGCACCGGAATGTCGGCGTCAATCTCGCGCAGCTGCTCGTCTAAGTCGGGGAGGAAAGGGTGCTTAACCAGACCTTGCATGGCGCCGTCCGTCGCCGAGAGATAGTTCGACAGGATGGAATTCAGCGGCAAGTTCGAAGGCACTACTATCTGGCCTGCGAACGGCATGGACGTGCCGGAAAAATAGTATGTTTGTACCAGGGGATGAGTCACGAAGCTGGCCTGGGCGCCACCCGTACAATCGCCATAACCGAATACGATGACCGGCAGGTCGTGGTCGCGCACAAAGCGCGTGATGCGGTCATTGACCGCCGCCATGGAAAACAGCGCCCCTGCTCCCTCCTTGGTCTGCATGCCGCCGGAGGAAACAAAACAGATCACCGGGAGGTGTTGTTCTGCGCATTCGACCAGCAAACGGCAGAATTTCTCCGCGCTCGCCATGTCGAACGCGCCCGCTTGGAATGCGACATTGGAGATCAGCACACCAACTCGCGTCGCATTATCACCCTTTACGGTGCCATAGCCGGCAACGATACCGCAGGGCGGCAAGCCCTTGTTCAAGGCCTGCTCAATGGAAAGGCGAAATCCGGGAAAGGAGCATGGGTCCGAGCTCAACAGATCGTCGAAACGGCTTTCCCAGTCATCGAAATATCGGTCTATCAGGTCCTGGTAATCAAAACGGTGCTGGTTTTTGTTCATGCGCAGCACGTTCTGCATTAACAAATCGTTGTACGCCATGTTCAGGCGATTCCAGAAATCCTTGCGCCGCCCGATATTTTTCGGTGCTATGCGCCCCTGATAGTTCTTGCCATCTCTCTCCGCGGCAATGTATGAACTCAACAAGCTTTCAAACAGGTGCGTCACGACCACAAACAACGCATCGGCTAAATGTGGAAAGCTCGTCTTTTTCCACTCTTCGACCTGGCGGAAAAACTCGCCCCCTTTGGGCATTTTGTTGACACGCAAATACCAATCGATGATCTGCTCGCGCAAGACAGCCACCGGGGGCTTGGCTTGTTCGCCGGCGGCACCCAATGTCAGACCGCTGGACGCGAGATTCACCGTGGTTTCAATGAGCTGAGACAACGCCTCCTTGCTCAGCGCCTGGGCCGACTGCGCCTCCGCAGCGATGGAATCGAGGTTCGCAATAATCTGGTCGTATACCGAGTCGAACAGCAACAGGTTTTCGCATTCGCGCATGAAGTCTGAGCGCAGCTCATCGTCCAACAAAACATCCAACACGGTCATGTCACTGAGTGCTACCGGACGGCCAATGGCTTCGGTGGGCTTAATGTGAGCCGGGAAGCGCAGATGCAACAGCCCCCGATTGGCATGAATATCAGACTGTCCTATCGCACCCAGCATGGCCGGCCCGGTGAGCGCCAGGTTCAGCTCTGCGGTGAGCTGTTTGGCCAGAAATACGTCGGTCTTTTCATCCAGCCCCTGCAGCGATAGCAACTTCTTGCCTTCATAGGTGAAGCGATCGCGCAGCGCATCACACACGTCGGCGTCGGCGTTGACGTCGCTCAAAAATGCACGTGGATCTTCGATGTCGGAGATCTTCAGTATCTGACGCGTGTCCTCGTGATTGACCAGGTACTCGCGCAGCGCGCGCAGATTGCCAACGGCCTCTCCCTTCCAGCGGTTGTACAGGAACACACCCACCGACGACAGCAGCCCCGCCCGGGCCTCTTCGTAGTTCTGCTTGGGCTCACCAAAAATGAGCTGCGCGATACGCCCACGCTCATCGTGCAACGCCTGGCGCTTCTCATGATAGTTACGCCACGCTTTCGACAACCCGTCGTCGTAAACGATCCTGTCAGGATCCTGCAACCACTTCAGGAACGCCTGACGCCGTTCTCGGTCGGCTCTGATGTGCAGTTCGCCCTTGGGCAACTCCCGATCCGCCAGGCGCCCATATTGCTGGGTGGTGGTCGCCTTGATGCGCTTGCGTACGGCCAGGTAGCGCAAATAGCGATACGCCACGCCGAATACATTCAAATATTCGGTCGGGTTCTTGGTGAGCTTCAGCGAAGCGCTGGATTGCATGGCCTGCAGCTGCGGGGATGGATTCAGGTAACGCTGCAAACTCTGGCGATAGTGGTCGAGAATATACGGATTCTCGGCAACAAACTCCGTTACCCGAGCTTCAATGTTCGCGATGCTGCCGACGATCGCACTACGCAGATTCTCGAGCTGCTCAACGGAATCATTCGGCGTGTAGTCCACGATGCCGTCGATGTTGCCCTGTGTATGTAATTCGAATGGCGATACGCCAACGATCTGCGCGCACTCCTGCCAGGACAGGTTCAGTCGCCGCGCGATATTGGCCAGTGATGGCGGCTGGATGGTGCTGAACACCCCATCACGCAGCGACAGGATCATGTTGCTCGCCGCCAACGGAATGGCCCCGCCAGAGTATCCAAGACCGTAAATCAATCCGACCGAGGGCACATCCAGATTGCTCATCTCGGCGATCAGGCGGGAAATACTGTGGGCCTGATTGTCTGCGTTTGCCTCCTCGGTGGCATCGGCGCCAGGTGTGTCCATGAAGGACACGATGGGTATGGAACGCGTCGAGCAGAGCTCCGCAAAATAGGCTGCCCGCATGTGGTGTTCGGGCAGCCACGCACCCAGATTCTTGGAACGATCCTGTGCGATCATCCCTACCAGCCGTTGGCCTTGGGCACCAAAATCCATCGAAAGGGTGGCTTGGAAATAGGGTCCGCTGGATTCTTCGTCGATCACCTTACCCAGTTGACGGATAATCTCCGGCGCAGGCGTACGCGACTGGTCTTCGGCAGGATTGACTACAGCTTCCACGTAGGCGTCGATATCCAGATTCGCCAGCATGTCGGTCTGGCGGGAAATCTCTGCCTGGGTGAGCAAGCCAGGGACGGGTTCTTGTTCGTGCGATACGTCAGGAAAGAGAGAGAAGTCCTTGGCGAGACTTTCGGCGATCAGGTAAAGGCGATCGCCTTCAATGAGCTGTTTTTCCACGATTTTTTTGCTGGGTGTAGAATGGCGGTACTCTAGCCAGTTAGCGCCGAGAAAACTACCTGCGCCGGCTATCCCGAAGCGTTTTTTGCAACATATTTGACACAAAACTCATGACTGACCTGAATTGCGCCATTTTAACGATTTCTGATACCCGCAGCCTCGCCGACGACGGCTCCGGTGACTACCTTTGCCAAGCTGTAGTGGCGGACGGCCACCATATCGCCGAGCGGCAAATCGTTCGCGACGACATTTACGCCATCCGCGCCCAACTCTCTAATTGGATCGCGGCCGATGAGGTCCAGGTCATCATCACTACCGGCGGCACCGGTTTTACCGGGCGCGACAGCACGCCAGAGGCCGCCAGCGTGCTGTTCGACAAACACATCGAAGGCTTCGGTGAACTCTTCCGCCAGCTGTCGTACACCGACATCGGCTCTTCGACGATCCAATCGCGAGCCGTCGGCGGCCTGGCAAACGGGACTCTCGTCTTCTGCCTGCCCGGATCCAGCAATGCCGTGCGCACGGGCTGGGAAGAAATCATCCGCAATCAGCTGGACATCGAATTCAAGCCGTGCAATTTCGCCGAGCTGATTCCGCGCTTCAAGGAGTGATGCCACCGCGAATAGCGCGACGCAGGAAAGATTGACAGCCTTTTCTGGCTCTATGCCAGCCGTGTCAGTAGTATTGCGGGTTTAGTCGATCTACAAAATTGGGGATAGCCAACGTGGGTGAAGAAGTCTATTTGCTGAGCGCTGCGCGCACTCCAGTCGGAAGTTTTCAGGGCAACCTTGCTGGGGTCACGGCACCCGAACTTGGCGCCCACGCCATCAGCGCTGCATTGAGCGCGTCCGACACGTCCGTTGACAGCGTCGATGAAGTGATTCTCGGCAACGTGGTCAGCGCCGGCCTCAAGCAGGCGCCCGCGCGCCAAGCCATGCGCAGTGCCGGCCTGCCGGACGCGTGTGGCGCTACCACCATCAACAAAGTTTGCGGATCCGGTATGAAGTCCGCAATGCTGGCGGCCGATCTGATCCGCGCCGGATCCGCCACGACCATCGTCGCAGGCGGCATGGAAAGCATGAGCAATGCACCGTACATCCTCGGCAAAGCCCGCGCCGGACTGCGCATGGGGCACGCCGCCATGCAGGACGCGCTGTTCTTAGACGGCCTGGAAGATGCGGAAACCGGCCAGTCGATGGGTACGTTCGCCCAGCAGACCGCGGACGATTATCAACTCACCCGCGAGGCCATGGATGCTTACGCCGTGGAGTCGGTAAACAGGGCTCGAGCCGCAATCGAAGCAGGCAGCCTGAGTTCAGAGATCGCGCCCCTCGAGGTCGCCGGCCAACTCATTGCCGACGATGAACAACCCGCGCGTGCCAAGTTAGAAAAGATCCCCACGCTGCGGCCTGCGTTCAAGCAGGACGGCACCATAACCGCTGCCAATTCCTCATCTATATCCGATGGGGCTTCGGCACTGGTAATTTCAGGCGCCAGCGATCTACAAACAGAGCCCCTGGCACGCATCGTCGGACACGTCACCCATAGCATTCACCCCAGCGAGTTTACGATTGCCCCGGTGGGCGCCATCCAGAAACTTGTGGAAAAGGTCGGTTGGGATCTTGCAGAAGTCGATCTATTCGAGATCAACGAAGCATTCGCCATGGTCACCATGCTTGCCATGCAGGAACTCAAGCTGGACCACGCGAAGGTGAACATCTTCGGCGGCGCCTGCGCTCAGGGCCACCCTATCGGGTCTACGGGCAGCCGCCTGATCGTCACTTTGGCGCATGGCCTGAAGAATCTGAATTTGCGCCGCGGTATCGCTGCATTGTGTATCGGCGGTGGCGAAGCTACCGCCATCGCGCTGGAGCGTAGCGAATAGCCAGGGGAATCATTTCTTGAAACGATTACCGGTCATGGTCGGCTTTGGTGGAATCAACCCCGCAGGTCGACTGTCTTTCAATCACGCGTACCGACGCCTGGTCATCGACAAGCTTAGCGCCGCCAAGCAGGACCGTACCTACCAGAGCCTGGCACAGCTCATGCGCATGGCGGACCGTGACGCCCGCGACGACGATACCCGCGCGCACATCCGCGACCATACGCTGATTCGCCGCATCGAGCTGTTCGACCCGGACGCTGTCAACTGGCAGACAAGCGCGGACCTCAAAGGCGAACAGCACGAACCATTGACCTTCGTCGTCGCGAAACGCGAGGTCCCCGACCCGCTACCTGCCGGCTGGGAGGTGGACACTGTCAACGACCGTGAAGTGCGGGTTACCTGCGCCGACACTCTGCGCGTCATGATTCCACAATCTCGCACATCACGCGTCACCAGCGCAGGCCAGTTACCGACGGGGTTCGATCCTGGCGCGTTGTACGCCAGCCGCAATCATCCACGCGGATTGGAAATCACTGTGTATGGCGCTTCCGACGCGATTCGATCCAGCGGATTTTCGGTACAAGCGCTGAAAGACATGGTTCGTCCTGACGAACTCGCCGTATATTCAGGCAGTGCCATGGGCCAGCTTGATATCGAAGGGTATGGTGGTCTGTTACAGAACCCGATGACGGGGCGGCGCCCGACCTCCAAACAGACCGCTCTAGGTCTGCCAGAAATGCCCGGCGATTTCGTCAACGCATACGTCCTGGGCTCGGTCGGCGAAACCGCGGGAATCATCGGCGCGTGCGCGACCTTTCTGTACAACGTCAAGCGCGCCATCGATGAAATCCGCTCCGGCAGCAAGCGCATCATTGTTGTCGGAAATTCCGAAGCGCCGGTCACGCCCTACGTCATCGAAGGTTACCGCGTGATGGGGGCACTCGCGGAAGATGAAGAATTGATCGCGCTGGACCAATCCGAGCGCGTCAACAACCGGCGCGCCTGCAGACCGTTTTCCTCCAACGCCGGTTTTACCGTCGCGGAATCTTCGGTATGGCTAGTGTTGATGGATGATGAGTTGGCCATGCAGCACGGCGCACGCATTCTCGGCTCCGTGCCCGAAGTTTACGTTAACGCCGATGGATACAAAAA
>Ga0315336_1001949_pt1 | contig 34987 bp, 31 predicted proteins | sample ASW5metaG_FD_204512 | JGI IMG/M metagenome (GOLD analysis project Ga0315336, IMG submission 204512) | Ammonia-oxidizing marine archaeal communities from Monterey Bay, California, United States - ASW #5 | ecosystem: Environmental > Aquatic > Marine > Intertidal zone | place: USA: California...
TCCTGATACAGCTCGCGCAGGGATTCCTGACCGGCACAGATCACCACGTGGTCCACATCCAGTACCCGGCTTTCCTCGCCGATCTTGATATGCAGGCCGGCATCATCGATTTTCTCGTAGCTGCAACCTTTCAGCATGTCCACGTTGCGGGATTTCAGGGTGGCGCGATGCACCCAGCCGGAGGTCTTGCCCAGATCCTTGCCCAACGAGGTCGGTTTACGCTGCAGCAGCGTGATCTGCCGGGCGGGTTTTTCCACCTCCGGCTCAACCAGGCCACCAGGTGCATCGCTATCCATGTCCACGCCCCACTCCTTCATCCACTCCGGCAAGGGCTGCTCGCCGTCACGGGGGTGTTCAGCCAGGAATTCGGACACATCAAACCCGATACCGCCAGCACCGATCACCGCCACTTTCTCACCCACCTGCGCCTTGCCACGCAGTACATCCACGTAGGACAGCACCTTGGGGTGATCAATGCCGGGGATACCCGGCGTACGCGGCAGTACACCAGTGGCGATGACGATTTCATCAAAGCCCTGGGCCTGCAGATCTGCCACTTCCACCCGGGTATTGAGTTTCAGGGTCACCCCGGTGTTTTCAATTCGCTTGCTGAAATAGCGAATGGTGTTGTGGAACTCTTCCTTGCCCGGCACTACCTTGGCCATGTTGAACTGGCCGCCGATCTCGCCAGCCTGATCAAACAGGGTCACATCATGACCCCGCTCTGCCGCCACCGTGGCACAGGACAGGCCCGCCGGGCCGGCGCCGACTACCGCCACCTTCTTGGGCTTGGCAGTGCGCAGATAAAGCAGCTCGGTTTCGTGACAGGCACGGGGATTGACCAGACAGGATGCCCGCTTGAGCTGGAAGGTGTGATCCAGACAGGCCTGGTTACAGGCAATACAGGTATTGATCTCGTCGGCCTTGCCCTGCTCGGTCTTCTTCACGAAGTCCGGGTCCGCCAGCAACTGACGAGCCATGGACACCGCATCCGCCTGACCGCTCTTGAGAATCTCTTCCGCCACATCCGGATCGTTGATGCGGTTGGAGGCGACCACCGGAATAGACACCACCTCTTTCACCTGGCGGGTGGCTTCGGCAAAGGCTGCCCGGGGCACAGAGGTCACGATGGTAGGCACACGGGCCTCGTGCCAGCCGATACCAGAGTTCAACAGGCTGCTGCCGGCCGCTTCCAGGGCCTTGGCCAGTTCCAGCACTTCTTCGCGGGTGGAGCCTTCCGGCACCAGATCAATCACCGACATGCGGAACATGATGATGAAATCATCGCCACAACGCTTGCGGGTTTCGCGGACGATTTCCACCGGGAAACGACGGCGATTTTCTGCATTGCCGCCGTACTTGTCCTTGCGTTTGTTGGTGCGCGGCGCGGTGAACTGGTTAATCAAATAACCTTCGGACCCCATGATTTCCACACCGTCATAACCGGCCTTCTTGGCCAGGTAGGCAGTGTGGGCAAAATCTTTCACCGTCTGCTCCACTTCCTTGGTGGACATGGCCTTGGGCTTGAACGGGTTGATCGGGCTCTTGATGGCCGAGGCGGAACGGGAGAACGGGTGGTAGCTGTAACGGCCCGCATGCAGCACCTGCAGGGCAATCTTGCCCCCTTCCCGGTGCACCGCATCGGTCACCTTGCGGTGGTTCATCACATCAAAGCGACTGTTGAACAGCCCGGAGAACGGGTAGAACCACCCTTTCTTGTTCGGGTTGAAGCCACCGGTAACAATCAAGCCAACACCGCCACGGGCACGCTCTGCAAAGTAAGCCGCAAGCTTGGGAAACTGCCAGAAGCGGTCTTCCAGACCGGTGTGCATGGACCCCATGATCACCCGGTTCTTGAGCTGGGTATGGCCCAGATCCAGGGGGGAAAGCAGGTTGGAATAGCGGTCGGCTGTCATGGTGTGTGCTCCGTATCGTCACCAGAGATGGCTACGCGTTAATTATCTGGACGGCGTCAAGTTAATGGCTTATTTTGACACTGTCAAGATTATTGCTGAAACTAGTCTGGCAAGTTTCAAGTTGAAAGTTTCAACGCGGCATCTGTGTGGCAGTGATCTGCACCACCCTGCCCGCGCCAAAACCAGCTTGTTCGCGTAACCGGCGGGCCGTCTACTGCCAGCGACACTGCGCGTTGTAACTTGCCACTTTCAACTTGCAACTGGATTTACCATGTCACGACCCGCGCGCTATCACCACGGCGACCTGCATTCCACCCTGCTCCGGGAAGCCAACCGGCTGCTGGACGAGGATGGCATTGATGGCCTGTCCCTGCGCAAGCTGGCGGAACGGGCCGGCGTCTCCCGTACCGCACCCTACCACCATTTCCGTGACAAGAATGCCCTGCTCTGCGCTCTGGCGACCCAGGCGTTCAGCCAACTGGATGAAATGATCGGTCGGCAATTACAGGGGGAAGGCTCGAAAGAACGGATTCAGCACTTTGTCCGCGAGTATCTGCGCTTTGCCACCGAACACCCGGAACAGTACGAGCTGATGTTCGGCCGCACCATCTGGAAAAGCGGGGCTCCCACCGAAGAACTCAAGGCGGTGGCCTATCGCAGCTTCCGCAACTATGCCGAACGGCTGGGGAGCCAGCTTCAGGGACGACTGCCCGCTGACACCGACCCCCTGCGTGTGGCACAGGCCAGCTGGGCCACCGTCCATGGCCTTTGCCGCCTGCTGATCGATGGTATCTACGTGAACCGGGAAGACATAGAAGCCGTCAGCGAACAGTCAGTGGCACTGATCATGGCCGCCCTAGCCCCTTCAGCATGAACGGCTAACGACTTTGTTGCAGAAATGTCCGTAGCGCCGCCATATAGCGATCAAAGGCTTCGAACTGGGGCACATGGCCAATACCCTCCAGCTCCACCAGGGTGGCATCGGGTATGCGCTGGACGGTCTTTTCACCCAGCCGGTCGTAGCGACCCAGGGTCTCACGAATACCTTCAGGAGCCCGGTTACGTCCCAGGGCAGTACGATCACGGGTACCGATAACAAGCAGCGTGGGCACCGCAAGGCGGTCAAAATCCTGCACCACCGGCTGGCTGAAAATCATGTCGTAGTGCAACGCCGAATTCCAGGCAATACGGGGGTAATCCGGCCCTCGAATCCAGCCCTGTTGCAGAGTCAGCAGCGGGTCGTAGGCCTCCTTCCACTGACCATCAAAATAGCTGGCGGTCATGTAGCTCTTCACTTTCTCCGGGGTCTTTTTCAGCTCCCCCTGATACCAGGCATCCACGGACTGCCATGGCACCTGCTTCTGCTGCCAGTCTTCCAGGCCGATGGGATTGACCAGCACGAGCCCATCGCTGCGCTCTGGGAACATCAGCGCAAAACGGGTAGCCAGCATGCCGCCCATGGAGTGACCCACCACCGTGACGCGGTCCACTTTCAGGGTATCCAGCAGGCGACGGGTGTGGTCCGCCAGGGTCTGAAAGCTGTACTGGAAATGTGCCGGCTTGGAGGACTTGCCGAAACCGATCTGGTCCGGCACCACCACGCGGTAACCATCGGCCAGCAATTCGATGATGGTGCGCTCCCAGTAGGCACCGGAAAAATTCTTGCCGTGCAGAAGCAGCACCGTTTTTCCATTGCCCTGTTTCGGCGCCACATCCATGTAGGCCATTTCCAGATCCTGTTGCTGATCGTTCAGGCTCAGCGTCTGCACCGGGGAGGGATACGAGAAACCCGTCAGACGGACATCAAGGGACAGCGGGGCAGCGACCAGGCGTCCGGCCAGCAACAGTCCCGCCAGCACCAGCCACAGTGGCTGTACTTTCATGGGGCGCTCCTTATCAGGCGTTGTCAGGTGTTTATGGTCCGAGTGCTATTGCCGCACCGGGGTTCCCGGCCAACCAGGATTATGGCCAGGGGGCCTCTGAATAACTTCCTGCGGCCGGGACCGGCAACCGCAGTTCCACCCGCAGACCTCCCCAGGCGCTCTCCCCCAGGGACAGCTCGCCCCCGTAAGCCGCCACGGTATCGCTGACAATGGCCAGCCCCAGGCCATCCCCCGGAGTGCGTTCGTCCAGGCGCTGACCACGCTGCAGCACTTGCTGGCGTCGCTCTGGCGCAATACCCGGGCCATCATCCTCCACGCACAGGTGCAGATGCCCGTCGCGGTCATCGAGGGTCAGGCGAATGCGGCTATCCGCCCACTTGAAGGCGTTATCCAGCAGGTTGCCCAGCACTTCCAGCATATCGTCCCGCTCCAGTGGCTGAGCGGGCAGCTGATCGCCCTCCACCACCACTTGCAGAGAACGGTGATGTGCCCGCTCCAGCGTCGTTAAAAGCAGGGGCACATGGTCGGCAGGACAAAACCGGTTGGTGGCTGTCACGCCGGCCGCCACGCGGGCCCGCCCCAGAGCCCGGCGGATAGTCGCTTCCATCTGACCCAGCTGCTCTTCCAGCAATGCATGAAGAGCCGGGTCAGCGGTTTTCAGTGGTTCATTGCAGCGATTTTTCAGCACCGCCAACGGGGTTTTCAGCGCGTGCCCCAGGTCACCCAAAGCGTGACGGGAGCGCTGCAGCTGCTGCTCGGTATGACGCTGCAGCCGATTGATTTCCAGCACCAGCGGATGCAGCTCCAGCGCCACGTCTTCATTAAGCGCATTGCGCTGCCCACCGCGAAGTTGTTCGATTTCCTTGCGCGCTTGTCGCAATGGCGACAACCCCCGGCGCAACAACCACTGCTGCACCACAGCCAACGCCAGCAATACCACCAACCAGGCTATCAGCACGGCGGTGCGGGTACGGCTGTACGCTGTCATTACCGGGGTGTAATCCTGGGCCACAACGATCGTCACCGGCTGATCATTCATCCGGTACTCACCACGATAACGCAGTAACTGCTGACTACCCGGGCCTGGCTGCAGCGCCTCGTCCATGCCGGGGAGGTCCGGCAGTGTTAGCGTGGCGTCCCACAGGGACCGGGAACGCCAGCGGCTGTCAGCCACTTCCACCACAAAATAACGCCCGGACAGAGGCCGCCGATAGGCCGGATGCAGACGGGTCGGGTCGAGGGTGAGCTCATCATTCTGACCCCGGCCGATGGCGGTGAGCACTCCGGCAGCATCGTCACGGAGCGAATCGCTTAGCGCTTCACGCTGCTCCCGCTCCAGCCACCACAGTGCCCCCTGGCTAATCAACAACCCTGCCAGCAGCAAGCTGACAAACAGGCTGATACCCAAGCGGCGGCCAATGGATCTCATCCGTCGCCCCCGATGAACACATAGCCCTGCCCCCGGCGGGTTTCGATCGCACCCTTGCCGAGTTTGCGGCGCAGCCGGTTTACATGCACTTCCAGCACATTGGAATCCCGGTCACTTTCGTTGTCATAGAGGTGGGAAGCCAGTTGCCCCTTGGAAAGCAACCGACCCGGGTTATGCATGAAATACCGCAACATGCGGAACTCGGCACCGGTCAGCGTCATTTCCTGCTCACCCTGCCAGACGCTCTGGCGCTGCTCATCCAGTGTCAGGCTGCCGACGCGCAGGCGCGAGTCATTGACGTTGCCATGGGTGCGCCGCAGCAGGGCCTGTACCCGCAACAATAATTCATCCGGGTGGAAGGGTTTGGTCAGGTAGTCGTCAGCGCCCACTTGCAGGCCCTCGATCTTTTCCGACCAGCTATCCCGGGCGGTGAGAATCAGCACCGGCACGCCCAGGCCCTCTGCCCGCCACTGACGCAATACCTGCAGCCCGCCCATGCCGGGCAAGCCCAGGTCGAGAATCACCAGATCGAAAGGATCATCGTGCGCCTTTACCAGTGCATCCCGGCCATCAGCCAGCCAGTCCACCGCATAACCGTGCTCACGCAACATGGGGATCAGTTGATCAGCCAGGGATACGCTGTCTTCCACCAACATCAACCGCATCAATCGTCTCGCTCATCGTCCAGCCAGGTTCCGTCACGGGCATCGATTTCCAGCTCACGCACCACACGCTCACGGGTCAGTAACTCGATTTCGTAGACAAGAATACCGTCATCCCGCTCCAGCTCCACCTCCAGCAGGCGGGCCTCGGGGTAACGATCATGGATAGCGTCCAGTACGGTTTCAAAAGGCAGCACAAGGCCCTGCTCTCGTAATCGCAGGGCCTCTTCATGGCCGACATCATCTGCGGTCAACGAAGGAGACATCAGGCCAAGCAGGACGAGAAGACTCGCCCTGCCGGCCAGGATCGGGATTGGCAAGGGATCAGTCTCGCTCATCCTTCAGCACATCGCCGGTACTGGCATCAATGTCCACGTCCCATTCCTGTCCCTGGGCATCACGCAGCTCCACCTGGTAGATGTAGCGGCCATATTCATTTTCCAGTTCGGTGTCGGTGATCTGTGCTTGCGGGTGCTTGTCCAGAGCCACCTTGTCGAGCGTCTCCAATGACTGAATCGTGCCGTCTTTCACCAGTTGTGGCACTTGCTGGTGGGGAACATCATCAGCATAAACGGTGCCGGCGGCAGCCACGCCAAGCAGGGCTGCGATCAGAGTGGTTCGGGTCAATGTCATGGTGTTTCTCCTTTCCTTTTGGGTTGGGTTTCCCTGTCGGGATTGAGAACACTGTACGAGTACAACCTGAATCTACCCTGAACGGTAACTGAAACCAGCATGAATGGGTGGGCAGATATCCCCGTCGTATATTTCAGGCATAAAAAAACCGGCCCGAAGGCCGGTTTTTCTGAGTCATGCCAGCGATTACTTCTCGAGAATCGCTACCACACCCTGGCCGCCAGCAGCACACACGGAGATCAGTGCGCGGCCGGAGCCTTTTTCGTTCAGCAGCTTGGCAGCGTTGGCGATGATACGGCCACCGGTAGCAGCGAACGGGTGACCGGCTGCCAGTGAGGAGCCTTTCACGTTCAGCTTGCTGCGATCGATGCTGCCCAGCGCTTTCTTGCGGCCCAGTTTTTCCTTGCAGAAGGTCTCGTCTTCCCAGGCTTTCAGGGTAGACAGTACCTGGGACGCGAAGGCTTCGTGGATTTCGTAGAAATCGAAGTCCTGCAGGGTCAGGTCCAGCTTGTCCAGCATGCTCGGCACGGCGTAGGCCGGTGCCATCAGCAGGCCTTCTTTCTTGCCGATGAAGTCCACGGCAGCGGCTTCACCGATGGTCAGGTAGGCCAGTACCGGCAAGCCACGCTCTTTGGCCCACTCTTCGGTGGCCAGCAGCACCGTGGAAGCACCGTCGGTCAGCGGGGTGGAGTTGGCCGGGGTCATGGTGCCGTCCGGGCCGCCGAAGCAAGGCTTCAGGGTAGCCAGTTTTTCCAGGGTGGAATCACCGCGCATGTTGTTGTCGCGTTCCAGACCCTTGAAAGGAGTGATCAGGTCATCCTGCCAGCCATCTTCATAGGACTTGGCCAGGTTCTGGTGGGATTTCCACGCCAGCTCGTCCTGATCTTCGCGGGCAATGCCCCACTCCTTGGCGGTGAGTGCCTGGTGCTCGCCCATGGACAGACCAGTGCGCGGCTCACCGTTCTTGGGGATGTCGGGCATCAGGGATTTCGGATTGAGCAGCTTCAGGCCCAGCTTGGCGCGCTCGCCGTTGGTCTTGGCACGGTTCAGAGCCATGAACACCTTGCGGGCGTCTTCGTTCACACCCAGGGGCGCGTCAGAAGTGGTATCCACACCGCCAGCGATGGCGCAATCGATTTGCCCCAGGGCGATCTTGTTGGCCACCAGGATAGCCGCTTCCAGGCCGGTGCCGCAGGCTTGCTGCAGGTCATAGGCCGGGGTTTCCGGGGCCAGCTTGGAACCCAGCACGCATTCGCGCACCAGGTTGAAGTCACGGGCGTGCTTCATGACTGCACCGGCAGCCACTTCGTCGATTTTCTCGCCGTGCAGCTTGAAACGATCCACCAGACCGTCGATGGCAGCAGTCAGCATGTCCTGGTTGCTGGTATCAACATAGGCGGAGTTGGAACGGGCAAACGGGATACGGTTACCGCCGATAATGGCAACCTTACGTACGGCTTTACCTGCCAGCATAGTCATGTCCTCTAAAAATGGCGGTGAGCAACAACAGCGTGAAAACGCTTAAGTATTCACTCGAATGGGCGCAGTCTACCCGCAACCGGCACGGCCTCATTGGCTCAAACGCCTGTTTGACTACCGGCGCCGGTCAATACACCCGCCACATTGCAGTGATTCAATACGCGCCAGTGTGCGACAGGGCTGACCGTCATGCCCTACGAAAGAAGTCTTATTTTGACCATTCTTTCTCCGGCACCCCTTTAAACCTGTCCCGGTTGACATAAGGTTAAGCGGGACTCATTCATCATTTGATGGCAAAGGACAGGACCATGAGCGATACCTATCAGGCGATTGCCAATTCCTCTATGGGCAAGGCGCTGTTTGGCGCAATCAACCTCCCTATTCCGGTCATTCTCGAGCGCTGGCAGCCGGGCCAGGCTTCCTTCATCAAGGGCCGCGTGCTGGTAGGTGCCGCCAACGGTTCCACCGGTATCGATACCGTACTGGCGACCCTGAAAGGGGCTCCGGAAGCACAGGTCGCGGTACTGGCCAACACCGGCAACGCCACCGAGCTGCAGAAGAAAGCCGGCAAGCTGGGCGTGAGCGCGGACAACTACACCGCCAACCGCGAAGACGATGCCAAGTTCAAGGGCCTGGTATTCGATGCCACCGGCATCCAGAACCCGGACGAGCTGAAAGCCCTGTGGGAATTCTTCCACCCGGTGATCCGCAAGCTGGATAAATGTGCCCGCGTTGTGGTCATCGGCCGCACGCCGGAAAAACAGACTGGTGCCGCCCGCGTGGCCCAGCGTGCTCTGGAAGGTTTCACTCGCTCCGTGGGCAAGGAAATCAAGAAAGGCGCCACCGCCCAGCTGGTGTATGTAGACGAAGGCGCAGAAGCGCAACTGGCGTCTCCCCTGCACTTCTTCCTGTCACCGAAATCTGCCTACGTATCCGGCCAGGTGGTTCGCGCCACCGAAGCGGGCTTCAAGGCTGCCAAGTTTGACTGGGACAAGCCACTGGCCGGCAAGAAGGCCCTGGTCACCGGTGGCTCCCGTGGTATCGGTGCTGCCATTGCCGAAGTACTGGCCCGTGACGGCGCTACCGTTACCGTGCTGGATATCCCGCCCATGGCCGACGACCTGAACCAGGTGGCCGGACAGATCGGTGGCGATACCCTGGAACTGGACATCACCGCTGACGACGCCCCTGCCACCATCGCCGCCAAGGCGAAGGAAATCGGCGGCTACGACGTGGTCGTGCACAACGCTGGTGTCACCCGCGACAAGATGCTGGGCAACATGCCAGAGAAATTCTGGGACATGGTGCTGAACATCAACATCGCCAGCCAGCTGCGCATCAATGAGAAACTGCTGGCTGACGGCGGCATGGGCAAAGGTGGCCGTATCATCTCCATCAGCTCCATCGCCGGTATCGCCGGTAACCTGGGCCAGACCAACTACGGCACCTCCAAGGCAGCCGTGATCGGCATGATCGACGCCTACAAAGATGAGTACGCCGAGAAAGGCATCACCATCAACGCCGTGGCGCCGGGCTTCATCGAAACCCAGATGACCGCCGCCATCCCCTTCACCATCCGTGAAGCGGGCCGTCGCATGAACGCCATGAACCAGGGCGGTCAGCCGGTGGATGTAGCCGAAACCATCGCCTTCTTTGCCAGCCCGGCCTCTCAGGGTCTGACCGGTAACGTAGTGCGTGTGTGTGGTCAGATGCTGCTGGGTGCCTAAACCCAGAAGCAAGTTGAAAGTTTCGAGTTGCGACGCGACTTGAGACTTTTGCCACACGATGAACAAAAGAGCCGCGCCGAAAGGTGCGGCTTTTTTGTGTCTGGGTTGTGCTCCCAATCTATCAACGATAGCCGCTGTAGGAACGGAGCGTAGCGGAGTAACACACGTAGTTCCGTGCGGCCCGAAGGGTGAGCGTAGCGAATAACTTCTCTTGAAGGGCGAACCGTGTGTGAACGCGGGAATCAACCGAAGGATGATCAGACGCTGACTCGACAGGTTTTAAAAAAGGGTGCGGGAACGGATATGTCTGCCGCCTCGCTTCGCTCGGTTCGCCCCTCAAGAGGAGCTCCTACAGCGGTTTCATAGATATGCCGTAGTAAAGGCCCACCACCAACAAGATCATCGTAGAAGTCCTGGCGCATCCGGTCCCCGGTTTTATCTTTTCGCAACTCGCTCCTCGTCACTCGAGACTGATGTTAAAAAGCCCCGCCAGGCTATCCCCGGCAGGGCGCGAAAGATCCCGTGCTCTCCCGCAACGAGGCGCTACAACATCAGCGCGGTAACTGTCAGGCCGCTTTCGCCAATTTTTCTTCGCGCTTCTTTTTGGCTTTCGCCGCCCCACCCGGCATGTACTGGCGCACATCCCAGAAGAAATAGCGTTTCAGCACGCTGTTGGCCTCGTCATCCTTCTGGCGCCAGCCGTAGACGTCAGGCTTTTGCTTTTCGATGGCCAGGGTGCCGAAGATCAGCCAGTCGTAGATCGCCAGCGTGGAGGTCACATTCTTGGCGGAATTGGGGCCACGGGAATGGTGGTGATGATGCTGGGTCGGGAAGGTCAGCACATGGGCCAGCGCCCACATGGTCTTGCGTACCCAGGCCCACTGGTGATTATGGAAGTAGAGATCCCAGTTCCAGTTCACATGGGTCTGCGCGGCCCAGATGCCCTTGATGGCGGTGCCGACCAGAAACACTTCCACCAGGCCCAGATACAGGCACACCAACTGGAAGGTGTAATTCGGCATGATCAGCCACCAGGCCCAACCATTCACAAAGGTCTGGGTCACTGACAGTTGGCCCTTGTTGTCCTGGCCACCAGCCAGATGGTGGGGACGATGGCTCATCTTGTAGAACGCCTGCACCCATTGCAGGAAACGGTTCTTCGGTCGGCGGCTATGGGCAAACAGGTGAAATGCGCCGTGAATCAACTCTTCAATGCAGAAGAAGACGATCAGTGTCGGCCAGAAATACTGCGCTTCCAGCCAGGCCAGAGAACCGGCACTACCGGGAAACAGCCGGGAAAGCCCCAGCGTCAGCAGCAGCAACACCAGGGGGCGCTGCACGGCCACCATCATGAAGGTGGCTAGAAAAGCGATTTTCCAGTCCTGCCGGGTCTTTTTACCGTCGCGGGTGCGGCCGGCCACCAGCTCCCAGATTGCTGTCAGAATGATGAATACCGTTACAAAGGCGGTCAGTTGCTGATCCATTGTTATTCTCCGGTTTAATCCTGTCGTTGCGCACACCCCAGAAAATAACCAGCCGGCACTCCTTTTCATAATTGATATTTGATATAAGTAATATCCATGAAACTGAACTTACGCAGTATCGACCTGAACCTGCTTCCCGTCTTCGCTGCCATCATGGAGGCGGGGCAACTGTCCCGGGCAGCTGAACAACTGGGGATGAGTCAGCCCGCTATCAGCGCGGCGCTGCAACGGCTGCGTCACACCCTGGACGACGAGCTGTTTGTGCGAACCCGCCAGGGGATGGAACCCACTCCCCGCGCCCGGGAATTGCACCTGCTGCTCGCTCCCCAACTGGCGTCCCTGGGCGATGTCCTCGATCCAGGCAACCGCTTTGATCCCACCAGCAGCCAGCGCCATTTCCGGCTGCTCAGCGCAGATTACTTCGAGATGGTGATGCTGCCACCACTACTGCAGCGCATTCGCCACCGGGCACCTAACGTGGTGCTGGAAATCGCCCCCGCCGGCGACAACATGGCCGAGATGCTGCACAAGGCCCACGCCGACCTGGCCGTGGATGCTTTCGTCCAGGAAGACAGCCGACTCCACCGTGAGGTCCTGGTGGAAGAAAACCTGGTGGTGGTGGCGCGCCGAGGCCACCCTCTCTTCAAGGGGCGCTGCAGTAAATCACGATTTCTGGAGGCCGAGCATGTGGTGCTGCCTGACCGTAACCGCCGTCTGCCGCTGGACCAGATTCTCAACGCACCAGGCTGGCAGCGCCGCACCGGTGCCCGGGTGACCCAGTTTGCCAGCATGCTGGCCGTCAGCGCCCGCTCGGACATGATCGCCACCGTTCCCGAACGCCTGGCACGCCATTACGCCGAGGCACTGCAATTGCAGGTATTGCCCTTTCCCGTGTCGATCCCCCCGGTACCGATTTATATGCTCTGGGCAGAAGCCCAGGAACGTGACCCCGCCCATCGCTGGCTGCGCCAGCAACTGACCGATTCCATGGCCCCGGAACCAGCCCCTTGAATCCCTGTCCAATTAACACCATCTTGAGACACATATACCTCTGACACAGGACACCCCATGGGTTTCGGTCGCATTTTCTTCTTCATCTTCGGTTTTGCCCTGCTGGAAGTGCTGGTGCTGGCGAAAGTGGCTAGCCTGATTGGCTGGCCGATCACTATCGTCGCCACCGTGGTTACCGCCCTGCTGGGTAGCTACCTGTTCCGCCGCCAGGGGCTGGAGACCTGGATACGTCTCAACCAGCGTATGCAACAGGGCGACATGCCCGGCCAGGAAATGGTGGAAGGGATCATGCTGCTGCTCGGCGGCGCCCTGCTGATCACCCCCGGCTTCATCACCGATGCGGTGGGCTTTGCCCTGCTGCTACCAGGTTCACGCCGTGCCATGGCTCGCAAGGTCATAGAGAAAGGCACCCTGCAGGGCTTCACCACCATGCAGGGCGGCGGCTTTACCTATACCCAAACCCGCTATACCCAACACCAACAGGGCGCCAACCCCTTCCAGCAACCACCCCGCCAAAATCACGATGGCAATGTGACGATAGAGGGGGAAGCGCACCGCACCGACGACCGGTAACCTCACCATCTTGTCAGGTAGACCACCAGCGGCAGCTTACCCTGCGCGCGCCGAAGGTCGGCGTGCACCGCCCCAGGGTTAGCACGCCTTCCTCCTCCCCTGCTAAACTCCGCGCCTGCAACCCGACCCAGCCCGCCCGGCGGAGGCGCCATGAACCCGTTACTCAACCCCATCGTCTGGTCCGTGATTCTGCTCATGGGACTGAGTATTGCGCGCATGAACGTGGTGTTGGCGCTATTGTGCGCGGCGCTGGTGGCGGGCATTGGTAGTGGACTGAACCTGGAAAACACCCTTGCAGCCTTTGGCGATGGCCTGGGGGGCGGCGCCAATATTGCACTGAGCTATGCCCTGCTCGGCGCCTTTGCGGTGGCCATTGCCCGCTCCGGCATCACCGAATGGTTAGCCGCACGGATCATCGCCCGACTCGGTCGCGCCCCGGCCCCGGACCAGCTGCGCCTGATCCGTACCCTGCTACTCACGGTACTGCTGGCTGCCGCCATCATGAGCCAGAACCTGGTGCCCATTCATATCGCCTTTATCCCCATCCTGGTGCCGCCGTTGCTGGAGGTGATGCACCAGCTGCGCCTGGATCGACGACTGGCCGCCTGCGTACTCACCTTCGGGCTGATCACGCCCTACATGGTGTTGCCGGTGGGCTTCGGCAGTATTTTCCTGCATACCCAGCTCGGCCCCAGCCTGGCAAAAGCCGGCCTTGAGATTCCCAAAGGAGAACTGCCGCTAGCCATGCTGCTGCCCGCGGCGGGCATGGTGGTGGGTTTGATTCTGGCGTTCATTCGCTATCGCAAGCCCCGCGATTACCGGCCGGTAGAGCTCCCAGGTGAAGAACAACACGCCTCGCTCTCGCCGCGCAACGTCATCGTCGCCGCCATCGCCCTGGCCGCCGCCTTGGCACTACAGCTTTACAGCGACTCCATTATTCTCGGTGCCCTGGTGGGATTTCTGGTGTTTACAGCGGGGGGTGTAGTGCCCTGGCGGGAATCCCAGGATGCCTTTACCCAGGGCGTGAAAATGATGTCCCTGATCGGTTTTATCATGATTGCCGCCAACGGCTATGCCGCGGTGGTAGGCGCCAGCGGGCAGGTGCCGGTGCTGGTGGAAAGCGTGACCAGCGGCCTGCAAAGTCCACCATTGGCGGCGGCGCTGTTATTGCTGCTCGGCCTGTTTGTGACGCTGGGGATTGGCTCGTCGTTCTCCACCATTCCCATCATTACCACCCTGTATGTGCCGCTCTGTCTGGCACTGGGGTTCTCCCCGCTGGCTACCGCCGCCTTGGTCGGCAGTGCTGCGGCACTGGGTGACGCCGGCTCACCGGCCTCGGACTCTACCCTGGGGCCCACCGCCGGCCTGAATGCCGATGGCCAGCACGACCATATCCGCGACACGGTGATTCCCACTTTTATTCATTACAACCTGCCACTGATCGCCGCAGGCTGGCTTGCCGCCATGGTGCTCTGAATAGAGAGTCCGCTACCTTGACCGTTGGAGCCTTTTTCACAAAGCTTCAACGAACAAACAACAAAGCGACAGCTCCGGATTACTTGCTCTTCCACATCCGGGCCACCGCCTTGTCACTGCCCAACAGGCCCACCACTTCACACACCAGGCCCACCGCCAGAAAAACAGCAACGGGAATCAGCCCGCCATACAGTTCAGCCACCAGTGTTGCTGCCATGGCCCCGGTGGCAAGCACCAGAAACAAGGTACCCACCACGATCAGGATTTTTCGGTGCGAGGGGCGATAGGCATAGTTGTCATCACCGGATTCAAAAGGGTTGAGAATGGGGGAGAAAACTTTGCGCAGAGACTCTTTCACTGATTCACACCGATTAACAGTTTTGATAGATGCCTCACGACCCGGTGAGGCGAAGAATAACGGCACCATCGCAGGGTGACGCACGAAATTTTCTACGACAAATCGCAAAAAGGCGCCACTGGCGCCTTTCTTTTGCTTTCAACTTTCAACTCGCATCGCTCAACTGTTTTCCGCCGCGTCTTCTTCCGCCTTCAGCTTGCGGTACTCAATCGGGGTCATACCGACCCAGCGTTTGAAAGCCCGGTAGAACGTGGACGGTTCCGAGAACCCGGTGAGATAGACGATTTCATCGATGGATTCTTCGGTGCCGGCGAGAAGGCGTTTGGCCAGACGGCAACGATAGTCAGCGACCAGCTGGTTGAAGTTGGTGCCGGCATCCGCAAGGCGAGTGCGTAACTGACGGGCCTTGATACCCAGGCGTTCGGCCACTTCTTCCAGGTTGGCATGACCGGATTCCAGCAGCTCACCGATCAACCGGTTGACCTGGGCCACCAGGTCCTGCTTTTCCAGCCGCGCCACCTGCTCACTGGCGAGCTGTTCATGCAGGTGCAGCAGTTCCGGCTCGTGGTGGGCTGACGGCAAATTCATGACCCGGGCATCGAAGTACATGCCAATGCTCGGCATGTCGAATTTCACCGGGCAGTCGAACAGACGTTCGTATTCCAGTTTGTCCGCATGGCGGGTATGACCAAAGTGCACCTCCAGCGGCTCGAAGGCCCCGTCGGTAACAAAGCGGAAAAATTTGATCACGCCCATCATCATGCATTCGTTGAGATGACTGAGGCGTTTGCTCCAGATCATCTGCTTGAGGAAGACTCGGTCGCCTTCTTCAAACAACTCTCCCTGGGCGGCATCGGACAGCAGGCGCTGGTAATCCAGGGCTCGCTTGAGGCCTTCGCCAAAGGTGGGGCTGGAAAGGAACAGGTATTCGAGCACCTGGCCCTTGTAGACCGGAATATGCTCACCCAGATGCAGGCCGATGTGTTCATCGCCGGACACCTTCTCCAGGGCCTGCCAGAACCATTCCTGGGCATCATGGGGCGTACGCAGGTCCGGCACCTGAAGGATGGATTTGTCGAGACCGACTTCTGCCAACACGGCATCGGCATCAATACCGGCGTTTATCATGGCCTTATAGGCCATTCGCAACAGCACACCGGAATCTGTCATTTCTGCCATGCGTTCTGCCTTGTCCCCAAATAAAAAAAGCTACTCTCAGATCGACTGAGAGTAGCATAAGGATGGCAGGGCCGGAACCAGCGCAGGACCGGCCCGAACCAGGAGATCAGACCACCTTGAGGCTATCAGGCAGCCTTGCGTGTCTCTGACTCAGGTTCACGGGTCAGGGACACTACTTTGGCGCGCAGACCATTGAGCGGGCCCTTCTTGCTGCCGCCTTCCGTTTTGCTGGGCAGGGACAGCTTGAAGATCCGTTTCCAGACGCTCAGGGACTGCTTCACGAAAGAGCCGGTGTTGTACGGCAGGCCATGTTTTTCACAGATGGCACGCACTTCAGGCGCAATGCGGGCGTAACGGTGAGCCGGCAGATCGGGGAACAGGTGGTGTTCGATCTGGAAGCTCAGGTTGCCGCTCATCACGTGCATCAGACGGCCACCTTCGAAGTTGGCCGAACCAAGCAGCTGACGCACATACCACTGGCCACGGGTCTCGTTCTCGATCACGGACTCGGGGAACTGCTCCACCTCTTCCGGGAAGTGACCGTTATAGATCACCTGGGAAGACCACAGGTTGCGCGCCACATTGGCCGCCATATTACCGGCGAACACGAAGGGGGCGAACGGTCCCGCCAGGGCCGGGAACAGCAGGTAGTCCTTGACCAACTGCTTGCGCATCTTCTTCCAGGTCGGCTTGAATTCGGCCTTCACCTCTTCCTTGGTCTTGGTCTTGTAGATCAGGTAGTCCTCCAGCTTGAGGCTCTGAATCGCCACAAAATGCTGGAAGAAGGTCGCCAGGATACCTGCCAGGATCGGGTTGAACAGGAAGCGGGGTTCCCACTCCTGGTCTTCCGACATGCGCAGGATGCCGTAACCAATGTCATGATCCTTGTCGAGCACGTTGGTGAAAGTGTGGTGCTCGAAATTGTGGGTCTGCTTCCAGGCTGTGTTGGTGCAGGTGTTGTCCCAGTCAAAGACTTTGGAGTTGATGGCCGGATCGCCCATCCAGTCGTACTGGCCGTGCATCACGTTATGGCCGATTTCCATGTTGTCCAGGATCTTGGAGGCAGACAGACAAGCCACACCCGCCAGCCATGCCGGCGGCAGGAAACCCGCCATCAGCAAGCCGCGACCGGCCACTTCCAGACGACGCTGACGCTTGATCAGGGTGCGGATATAGGTGGCATCTTCTTCGCCCAGGTCCGCCATTTCACGATTACGGATGACGTCCAGTTCCTGGCCAATGGTCTCGAATTGTTCGGCGGTCAAGTTGCTGAAAATACTCATGTGCTTTCTCCTTAAACCCGGTTTGAAGATTCGTCTCGGGACGCTTCGGTTTGGGTGAATCCGTTTAGATGTCGAGGGTCACCGTGCCCACCGGCACGCTGATGCAAATTTGAATGTCTTCTTCGCCACTGGTGATCTCGCCGGTGCGGATATCGCGCACTTCACCGGCCGTCTTGCGGCAGGTACAAGCGTGGCAGATACCCATGCGGCAACCGGATTCCGGGGTAAGCCCGGCGGACTCGGCCTGTTCCAGCAGGGTGGCGCCATTGTTGATGGCCATTTTTTCGCTCTGTACGAAGCGCACTTCGCCTTCGGCGCTGTCGCTTTCGATCTGCGGCGTCGCCAGGGTGAACTGCTCCTTGTGCAAACGCTCTGCCAGGCCATCCTCTTCCCAGACTTTTTCCACCGCAGCCATCATCGGCGGCGGACCACACAGAAAAGTGGTTGCCTGTGCAAATTCCGGCGCAGCAATGTACAGATGTTCACGGGAAAACAGGCCGGAAAGTTCACCTTGTTCACCTTCATCATTGAAGCAGCGCACCAGGGTCACGTTGTCGTGAGCCCGCGCAATCTCATCCAGCTCGCTGGCGTAGATCATGCCGGCGGCGCTGTTGGCGTAATGCAGGAAGGTGATCGGGCCGCTGAAGCCTTCGTCACACAGGGTGCGCAGCATGGACATCACCGGGGTGATACCACTGCCGCCACTGATCAGCAGCACCTGCTCCGGACGCTGTGCCGGCAGGGCAAACTCGCCGTCTGCCTGGGACAGCAGCACTACGTCGCCAGCGCTCAGCTGTTCACGCAGATGGCGGGAAACAAAGCCGTTGGCGTGCACTTTGGCGGTCAACTCGATGCAGCCGTCAGCGCGGTGCAGGGAGTTGGCCGGTGAATAGCAGCGAGTCTGACGCTTGCCATCAATGGTGACGGAAAGCTGGACAAACTGACCGGGAACAAAGCCTTCCCAGTTGTGATTGGGACGCAGGGTCAGGGTCACGCTGTCATTGGTCAGGTAGCGCACGGCTTCAACCTTGGCGCGCACCTCATTAACGGACCACAGCGGATTGAACACTTCCAGATAACGGTCGACGCCATGGGGATAGGAAAGAATATCCGCCACACGGGACTGCAGCAGGCGGGTGAGGCCTTGCTGAAAACGGCTGGAGGTCTGTGTCATTGCGTTCATTGGGTTCATCCCTGTAAGTGAACAGTTGTGCTCATTATTCACAGACCCACTATTTACGTCAACACCTGTACACTTAAATTTGTAAACGCCTGCATTATCATGCAGTTACATATGTTTTTTTCGCACCAGTTGCATCACGGCCCTACAACGAGGAGAATTTACAGCGTATTTTCAGGGTCTGTTGGTGTCTGAAGCCCGCCACCACCCCGGCACATTCCTGCCCGGCCAGCCGGCAACAGGGAAAAGACACTGCCGGCCAGGCCTGACCAGCGACCTGAATCCCAATGCAGAGGCGACCGGTAATGACCAAGGAAACCACCAGCAGAGCCCGCAAGCCGAAACGGGGCCAGACCCGTGAAGCTCTGATGGCGGCGGCGCTGGATCTGGTCGTCAAGAAAGCCCCTTTCTCCAGCCTCAGCCTGCGCGAAGTGACCAAGCGAGCCGGCGTGGTCCCCACCGCCTTCTACCGGCATTTCCCGGACATGAGCGCCCTGGGCCTGACCCTGCTGGATGAATCTTTCCGCACCCTGCGCCATATGATGCGCCAGGTCCGTCAGGAAGAGCTGCCCAACGAGCGCATGCTGCGCGGCTCCCTGGAGGTGTACTTCAACTATGTCCGCAACAACCGCGCCCACTTCCTGTTCGTCTCCAAGGAACTGGCCGGTGGCACCCCCACCATGCGCAACGCCATTCGCCGGGAAATCCGCATGTTCACCAACGAGCTGGCCATGGACATGGCACGCTTTCCGTTTCTGAACCATGTGAATGCGGAAGACCTGCAGATGATGGCCGGGCTGGTAGTCAACAATGTGACGGCCCTGACCCAGGAAATGCTGGAACTGGAAGAAGACGACGAGTTCGGTCAGAACCAGGTGCTCGGCACGGCGGAAAAGCAGCTGCGGCTGATTTATTTCGGCGTCGGCTTCTGGAAGTCCAAACCGGATCAATGATCCCCGGGCTTGCGGCCCTTTCCTCCCGACAGCAAACCTCCATCACAGTTTTCTTTTCGTGTGCTTTAGTCCCTATCCAGCCTGTCTGCGCGGCCAATAGCGTGTCGCCTGCCCTGCTCTATACTCCTTCCGTGTCGTCGTTCCATGATCTTTACGCCTCTGCCTGTCACAACGCAGGGACATAAAGATCATGGGTCTGAGACCACCACACGACCAACGGGAAAGGATCGAGTAATGAGTGAGGTAAAATTCCGCGAACTGCGAAATGCGCCCCCCATGGTGATCAACTTCGCCAAGGCGGTCCTGCGCGCCACCGTGAAGCCGGGCAGCAACCCCACCCTGCCGGACATCGGCCTGCGTCTGAACGACGTGGCACTGGATGAAAAACACCTGGCGGCCTACCGCAAGGTCTGTGGCTTCGCCGCCGACGGCAAGCTGCCGGTGACCTACCCGCACATGCACGCCTTCCCGCTGCATATGGCCCTGATCCTCAGCGACGGCTTCCCGTTCCCGGCCATGGGCCTGGTGCACGTGCGCAACAGCATCACCCAGTACCGCCCGATCAGCGAGCGCGAGCAGCTGAACGTGAAGTGCTTCCTGGGCAACCTGACCAAGGTAGACAAGGGCTACGAGTTCTCCATCTTCACCAGCATCAGCACCGGTGGTGAACGGGTCTGGGAAAGCGAATCGGTGAACTTCTTCCGCAGCGGCGGCGGTAGCAGCAGCAAGAAGAAGGATGCGCCCAAACCGCAACCGGCCACCGATACCGTGGAGTGGAAAGTGCCCGGTGATACCGGCCGTCGCTACGGCGCTGTCTCCGGCGACCGCAACCCGATTCACCTGTACCCGCTGTCCGCCAAGCTGTTCGGCTTCAAACGCCAAATCGCCCACGGCATGTGGTCCAAGGCCCGCTGCCTGGCCGAGCTGCAGAATCAGCTGCCGGAAGAAGCCTTCACCGTGGATGTGCAGTTCAAACTGCCCATTTTCATCCCCGCCACCGTGAAATTCGAGAACAAGCCGGCAGACGGCGGCAGCGACTTCCGCCTGCTCGCCAAGGACGGCATCAAGCCGCACCTGGCCGGCCAGATCCGCCCGGCGGAGTAAAAACAGCTACAAGCGTCAAGTCACAAGCTGCAACGCGGGCAGGGCCGTGCTAATCACATAGCGCCCTGCCCGCGTTTTTTGTGGGTGGCTTGCAAAGAACAGTAGGAGCGTCGCTCACGGCGCGATTCGAACCTTGCCGTAGGTTGTTGATGTAGGAGCACCTCTTGAGGTGCGAACCGAGCGAAGCGAGGCGACAAAGATCAAAGTCCGTCCGCCATACTTTCTGGAACCTGTCGAGCGCGGATATCCCTGATCAGCCTGCGGCCGATTTCCGCGCAAGCGCGGTTCGCATGTCGCAGATCCCCTGGGGGGCAAGCATAGCTCCTACAGCGGCTTCGTAGAAATGACGAGGTCCGGGGAATTTCCCAGCCTTTCCCTTTCCTACAAGCGTGGCTTGTAGCTTGTAGCTGTTCTAAACTCGCTTCCCATGCGCAACGACACCGACGATTTCCTGTCCCTCTTCCTGAACGGCACGCCCCTGCTGGACGTGCGTGCCCCTGTGGAATTTGCCAAAGGCGCCTTCCCCGGTGCCGCCAATATCGCCCTGATCAACGACGACGAACGCCACCAGATCGGCATCTGCTACAAGCAGCATGGCCAGCAGGCGGCCATTGATCTGGGTAACGAACTGGTCAGCGGAACCGAGCGCGAACAGCGCATGCAAGCCTGGCAGCAATGGTGGCAGGCCAATCCGAACGGTTATCTGTATTGCTTCCGGGGCGGGCTGCGCAGCCAGACCACCCAGGCCTGGCTGCGTGAAGCCGGGATCGATGCGCCGCTGGTTACCGGTGGCTACAAGACCATGCGCCGTTTCCTGCTCGACGAGATGGAAGCCTGCATTGCCGCCCTGCCCTTCGAGATCCTCTGCGGTCGCACCGGTTGCGCCAAGACCCGGGTCATCGAAAGCCAGACCAATGCCGTGGATCTGGAAGGGCTGGCTCATCACCGTGGCTCTTCCTTCGGCCGACGCCCCGGCGGTCAGCCCACCCAGATCGATTTCGACAATGCCCTGGCCATCGCCATGCTCAAGCAGCGAGCACAGAGCCCGGCCAGGGTATTGCTGGAAGACGAGAGCAAACTGATCGGCCGCTGCCACCTGCCCTTTTCCCTGCAGGACAAGATCAGCACCTGCCCACGCATCATTATCAACGAGACGCTGGAATCCCGGGTGCAAGTGACCCTGGAAGATTATGTGGTGGGGCCGCTGGAAGAATACCGCCAGCACTTTGGCGAAAAACAGGCTCTCCACTATCTGTGGGAAGAGCTACTCGCCGCCATGGACCGCATCCGCCGCCGCCTGGGCGGACTGCGCCACCAACAGCTCCGCCAGCAACTGTCCGAAGCTCTGGCCGTCCAGGCCATCAGCGGTGACACCGGACTACACGAAGACTGGATCCGCACCCTGCTCAGCGACTACTACGACCCCATGTACGACTACATGCTTTCCCGCCGGGAAGGGGACATTGTGTTTGAGGGTAGCCGCAACGAGGTCATGGCGTTTCTGGAAGAACGCCAGACGCCAGACGCCTGAAACCCCAAGCGACTGTTGGAGTCTTGCTCGCAAGGCGAATAATCCGCAGAACCTATTGGCGGGCATTCGCCTTGCAAGCAAGGCTCCAACGAAAGGCGGAGGGGAATTATCTCCCCGGTTTGCCTCCGAAGCCTCCGTTGGAGCTTTGCTCGCAAAGCGAAGAGCTACCGCCTTGCAAGCAAGGCTCCAACAGGGATTTCTCTTCCGGGCTGCGTTGTACACTGGTATCCAGCACCCGGCGCTCTATAATCACCTTGTCGTGTCTGGCCGGACCCGCGACGGAATGTCCACTTTGTCCGGTAAGCCTCCCTATTGAACGGAGTCAACAATGCGTTTCAAGCTTCTTGCCGCCCTGTTTGCAGCACTGCTGCTCTCTGCCTGTAATGAACCCCACACCGGGACCTTCGTTTTCACCGCCATCCCTGATCAGGATGAATCGCAACTGGAAAAACGCTTCGGCGTGGTTGCCCTCTATCTGGAAGAAAAACTGGGCGTGCCGGTGAAATATGTGCCGGTGAAATCCTATGCCGCTGCCGTCACTGCCTTCCGCAATAACGAAGTGCAGATGGCCTGGTTCGGCGGTCTGTCCGGTGTTCAGGCTCGTCGCCTGGTGCCCGGCTCCCAGGCCATCGCCCAGGGCCTGGAAGATCCTGACTTCAAGTCCTACTTCATCGCCAACACCAGTACCGGCCTGACTCAGTCCGATACCCTCCCCGAGGCCTTTATCGATCAGCCGTCTTTCACCTTCGGCTCCAAGGGCAGCACCTCCGGGCGCCTGATGCCGGAGTTCTACCTGCGCGAGACCTTCAACCAGGCCCCGGACCAACTGTTTGATAAAGTCGGCTTCTCCGGTGACCACAGCGCCACCATCGCCCTGGTACAAAGCGGCGCCTACGCTACCGGCGCAGTGAACTACAAGGTATGGGAGCGCGAGCTGGAAGAAGGCAAGATCGACACCAGCAAGGTACAGTTGATCTGGGAAACCCCCGGTTATCCGGACTACCACTGGACCGTACGCGGCGATCTGAATGACAAGTTCGGCGACGGTTTCAGCCAGCGCGTTACCGAGGCCCTGCTGGCCATCGATGACCCGGTATTGCTGAATGCGTTCCCGCGGGAAAAATTCATCCCCGCCAGCAATGACGACTTTGCGCCCATCGAGGAAACTGCCGAAGCCATCGGCCTGCTGGACGCGCAGTAACAGGATCGGATTTTGACATTCCATCTTGAGAATGCACGACTTGGCCACCCGGGCCAGGTCGTGTTTGCGTCCCTGTCGCTGACCATTGCCGACGGGGAAAAAGTCGCCTTGCTGGGTCCCTCCGGCGCCGGCAAGTCCACCCTGCTGGCGGCACTGCGCCAGCAGCAGGAAGCCAGCTGTGCCTGGTGTCCCCAGACCGGCGACCTGGTCCCCATGCTCAGCGTCTTCCACAATCTCTACATGGGCGCCCTGCCCCGTAACCCGACGCTGACCAATCTGCGCAACCTGATCTGGCCCAGCGCCCGGGAAAAGTCCAGCGTCGGCGAACTGGCCCGGGAGCTGGGGTTACAGGACAAGCTGTTCACCAGCGTGGACCAGTTATCCGGGGGTCAGGCGCAACGGGTTGCTCTGGGTCGTGCGCTCTACACACAACGACCGATACTGCTGGCCGACGAGCCGGTCTCCAGCCTGGATGAACACCAGGGGCTGGCGTTGCTGCGCCAGGCACTGGGCCGCCACCATACCGCCGTGGTCGCGCTGCACGATCGGGAGCTGGCGCTGCAATGCTGCGACCGCATCATCGGCCTGGGTGACGGCAAGATTCTGCTCGACGCCCCCGCCAGCACCCTGAGCCTGGGTGACCTGGACACGCTCTACCAATGAGCCCCGGCGAGCACGGCCAGGCTTCCGGCGCCCGGTATCCCGTCATCAACACCACCGCCTCCCGCTGGCGCCGTGCCAGCTTCTGGCTCGCCGTAGCCGGGTTGATTGCCCTGGCGTTTGCCGACCTGGAGATAGCCCGCTCCTCCCCGGGCAGCGAGCTGCTGCGCATGGGCCAGGGCTTTCTGGCACCAGACTTTTTCTCCACCGATAACCTCTGGCGAGCACTGGCCAATACCCTGGCCTTCGCCTGGCAGGGCACCGCCCTGGCCGCCCTGTTCGGCTTTCTCATGGCCATGGTCTGGCATCAACGTTGGGTGCGGAGCTTTGCCGCCAGCATCCGCGCTGTCCATGAGCTGTTCTGGGGGTTGCTGTTGTTACAGGTGGCCGGGCTGAGCACCGTCACCGGGGTATTGGCCATCGCCATTCCCTACGCGGGCATCTTCGCCAAGGTCTTCGGTGAATTTCTGGAGGAAGCCGACGCGGCCCCCGCCAGCGCCCTGCCAGCCAGCGGCCAGCGCCTGAGCGTGTTTTTCTATGCCCGCCTGCCACTGGTCTGGCAGGCCTTCAAGGCCTACGGCGGCTACCGGCTGGAATGCGCCATCCGCGCCTCAGCCATCCTGGGTTTCATCGGCCTGCCCACCCTGGGTTTCCATCTGGAAACCGCCTTTCGTGAAGGCAGCTACGACCAGGGCGCCGCCCTGCTTTACCTGTTCTTTGCCATCATCTTTACCCTGCGCTGGTGGCTGCGCCCGGCGCTGATTCCGGTATACCTGCTGGCCGCCATTGCCTGGGCGCCACCGCTGTTCACCGGTCGGCTCGATACCCTGGTGCGCTTTGTCACCGTGGATCTGGTACCAATGCCGTTACGCCAGGGCGGAGGATTGACGGAACTGTGGCAGTGGTTTGCCATGCTTTGGCAACAACAACTGTGGCCGGGGCTCTGGCAGACCCTGGTGCTGGGCCTCGGAGCCCTGCTGCTCACCGGCCTGCTATCGCTGCTGCTGTTTCCTCTGATCTCGCCCCTGTTCGGCAACCGGGTCAGCCGTACCGCCGGCCATGGCCTGTTGGTGGTCATGCGCACCACCCCGGAATTCTTTCTCGCCTTCTTCTTCCTGATTCTGCTCGGCCCATCCATGCTGCCGGGCATCCTGGCCCTGGCCCTGCACACCGGTGCCATCGTTGCTCACCTCACCGGCCGCTTCAGCGAAAGCCTGACGCTGCGCGCCGATGCCCCCACCGGCCTCAACCGCTACGCCTGGGAAGTACTGCCCCGCGTCACCCCCAATCTGCTGGCCTTCCTGCTCTACCGCTGGGAAGTGATCATGCGCGAAACGGCGGTGCTGGGGATTCTTGGCATTCATACCCTGGGTTTCTATATTGATTCCAGCGTGGCGGAATTCCGCTTCGATCGGACCCTGCTATTGATCCTGGCCACGGTGATGCTCAATCTGGCGGTGGATGCATTGTCTCGGGGATTGCGCAAGCGGTTACGGCTAAAACCGGGGTTGGGTCTATGAAGGCAATGAAACGAACGCGTTATTTTCAAGGCAGCTCATGAAACTCTATCAAGTCGATGCCTTTACCTCTTCCCTGTTTGCCGGCAACCCGGCAGCCGTGGTGCCGCTGGAAAGCTGGCCGGACGATGCCCTGCTGCAGAACATCGCCATGGAGAACAACCTGTCGGAGACGGCCTTTCTGGTGGCGGACGACACCGGCCATACGCTGCGTTGGTTTACCCCCAGTGTGGAAGTGGATCTGTGTGGCCATGCCACCCTGGCGGCTGCCTGGGTAGTGTTCAATGCGTTGGGATTTCCCGGTGAGCGGATTCGTTTCAATACCGCATCCGGTGCCCTGTATGTGGAGCGCAACGGCCAGACCCTGAGCCTGGATTTCCCCAGCCGACCGGCGCACACGGTCAGCAGCCGGGCACCCTACGAGCAGGCGCTGGGCATTCCTCTTACGGAGGTTCTTCAGGCTCGCGATACCCTGGTGGTGCTGGACAGTGCGGAACAGGTACGCAACTTCCAGCCGGATTTTGCCGCCATCGGCAAACTGGATACCTTTGCGATCATGATCACCGCCCCCGGCGATGACTGCGATTTCGTCAGCCGCTTTTTCGCCCCGGCCAAGGGCGTGCCGGAAGACCCGGTGACCGGCTCCGCCCATTGCACCCTGGTGCCCTACTGGGCCGAACGGCTGGGCAAGACCACCCTGCATGCCCGCCAGCTTTCTGCACGGGGCGGCGAATTACACTGCACCCTGAAAGGAGACCGGGTTACCCTGAGTGGCCAGGCCCGCTGCTTTTTGAAAGGCGATATTCTGCTGTGATGACCCCCTCGGCCAACCACGACCTGGTATTGATTGGCGGCGGCCACAGCCATGCCCTGGCCCTGCGCATGCTGGCAATGAAACCGATCCCCGGCGTACGGATTACCCTGGTGTCGCCCGATGCGTTGAGCGCCTATTCCGGTATGCTGCCCGGCCTGATCGCCGGCCACTACACCCTCACCGATAGCCACGTGGATTTGTACCGGCTATGCCTGACCACCGGCACCCGCTTTATCCGCGCTGCGGTAACACAGATCTGCAGCGCCGAACGGCGCCTGACTCTGGATGATGGCAGTACCCTGGACTATGACTGGCTAAGCCTGGATGTGGGCGCCACACCGGACCTGCAACCCGTGGGTGGCGGTCACCCGGACATCGTGCCGGTAAAACCGGTAGCCAGTTTCCACCAGCGCTGGCAGCAATGGCGTGATCATGACAGCCCACTGGCCGTGGTAGGCGCTGGCGCCGGTGGTACGGAAATGGTCCTGGCCATCGCCGAACATCAGCGACAGGCCGGACACCATGGAGCCCTGTCACTCATCAGCGGCGGAGAACTACTGCCAGGCTACCCGGAATCCGTGCGGCGGCGCATGCAACGCTATCTGGATGACTACGGCATCCAGTTACGTGAGCACACTCGGGTGGAAAAACACGGCGATGTCCTCTACGCCAACGAGGCTCCCCTCGACGCCACCCGGGTGCTCTGGTGCACCGGCGTGCGTGGCACCCGGGTGATCGCTGACAGCGATCTGGACTGTGACGACAAGGGCTTTGTGCGGGTAAACGAGACCCTGCAAAGCCGCAGCGACAGCCGCGTGTTTGCCGCCGGCGATTGCGCCGCCTTCCCCGACAGCCTGCCCAAGGCCGGCGTTTATGCCGTGCGTCAGGCCAAGGTGCTGGCCCACAACCTGAACGCCGCCATCAGCGGGCAACCCTTGCAGGCCTACCAACCGCAGAAACGCTTTCTTTCTTTGCTCTCCGCCGGCGGCAAGCAGGCTGTGGCCAGCCGTGGCGGAACCCTGTCCGTCGCCGGACACTGGGTATGGCGTTGGAAGGATCGCATCGATCGCGCCTTCATGGACAAGTTCGATCGCCAGTTACCCACCATGACACCGCCTGCGGCGGACCCGGATACCCTGCATTGCGCCGGCTGCGGCGCCAAGGTGGGCAGTGGCGCGCTCCATGATGCCTTGCGGGATTTACAGCCTTATCTCAGCGACGGCATTGAAGCCGGCGTGGATGCCGCCGATGACGCGGCCATCATTCACTGGGCAGACAACAAGCGATTGGTGCAGAGCCTGGATTATTTCCCGGCCTTCATTGACGAGCCCTACCTGTTCGGCAGAGTCGCCGCCCTGCACAGCCTCAGCGATCTGTACGCCATGAACGCCACGCCCCACTCTGCCCTCGCCAACGTGACCCTGCCCTGGCACCACCCGAAATTGCAGGGTCGGGATCTGCACCGCTTGATGGCTGGTGCCGTGAAAGAACTGAACACCGCCGGCTGCACCCTGGTTGGCGGCCACACCATCGAAGGCCCGCAGATGGCCGCCGGCTTTACCGTCAACGGTCAGGCGGACCCGCAACAACTCTGGCACAAACGCGGCGCCCGGAACGGCGATCGTCTGCTGCTGACCAAACCCCTGGGCAGCGGCGTGCAGCTGGCCGCCATGATGCAGAAAAATAAGCTCTACGGCCCCTGGCTGGATGCCACTCTGGACCATTTACTGGTCAGCAATCGCATCGCCCAACAGGTCATGCAGGGTTCTCCCGTGCACGCCTGCACCGATATCACCGGCTTTGGTCTGCTCGGGCATCTCCATGAAATCTGTCAGCACAGTGATGTGGCCATGGCCGTCGACACCGACAGCATTCCCCTGCTGCCAGGCACCCTGTCGCTGATTGAAAACGGAGTGGTTAGCACCCTCAACGAGGCCAACCGGCAAGTGTTGATGCATTGCGATACGCAGCAGGTTGCAGAGTCACTACTGACTATCCTGTGCGACCCGCAAACCGCCGGCGGACTGCTGTTCAGCATTCCCGAAGCGGCACTGGCCCAGGCCCTTGTGCAATTGCGTGAAGCGGGAGTGAACGCGTCAGAAATTGGTAAAGTCCTTGTAAAAAATGGTGATTCTTCGAGAGATATTCTTCTGCATTAGGGTCAAGATGTTAGTGTTGAATCAATCGAGCTGAATGGAGATATCCCATGACCAAGCGTATTACCGGTATTCTCAGTGCATCATTGCTGCTTTTCATGCAGTTGATGATTGTGCCAGCCGCCCAGGCCGCCATGATCGGTAACGACACGGTCATCCAACAACAGGACCGCGCGGCCATGAAGGCGCAGGTAATGGAGCTCATGGACCAAAAGGTCGCCGCCAAGGCATTGGGCGACTACGGCGTCAGCAAGGATCAGGTGAGCCAGCGTCTCGACCGCCTCACCGATCAGGAGCTGCAGCAGCTGGCCCAGAAAGCGGAAGAATTGCCCGCCGGCCAGGGTGTGGTTGGCGTGATCCTCGCCATCATCCTCATTCTGGTGTTGCTGGATCTGCTGGGTGCCACCGACGTCTTCCCGGTTATCGATCCCATTAACTGATCCATGTCTGTCCCCTATGGCGAGGAGCCAATCGCTCCTCGCCTTTCACTCGTAAGCCTTACCCGCCCTTTCAACCTGGCATGCCTTGTCAGCCTGCTGGCTCTGCTTTCCTTGAGTGGATGTCAAAGTTTCCCGCCTCCTCAAAGTGCACAGGTGGAAACCGAGCAGCAGTTGGTGGTGCCTTTTGTCCCCCAGGAAAAATACCAATGCGGCCCCGCCGCCCTGGCCATGATGCTGCAATGGGCCGGCAAGCCGGTGAGTGCAAACAGTCTGATTGATGAGGTGTGGTTACCAGAGCGGGAAGGCAGCCTTGGCATCGAATTGCGTGCCGCCGCCCGCAGCCGTGGCCTGATGGCTTACCCGGTGGAAAACAGCGAGGCGCTGTTCCGCGAACTGCAGGCTGGCCGGCCGGTACTGGTATTGCAGAACCTGGCCCTGCGTCGCTGGCCTCAGTGGCATTTTGCCGTAGTCACCGGCTATCAGGACGAAGGTAATACCATGGTGCTGCACAGCGGCACCGACGCCGGCAAGACCAGCCACTGGAACCGCTTTATCCGCACCTGGGCCCGTGCCGATCAATGGGGCTTTACCCTGGTCGAACCGGGGCAACTGCCTGCCAGTGCCGACCCGGAAAGCCTGTTCCGGGCGGTTTCTGCCCTGCCCAATGCCGAGGCCTTCTGGCCGGCGGCGGTAGAGGCGTTCCCGAACAGTGGCAAGCTATGGTTCGGCCACGGCAACAGCCTATGGAGCCAGGGTCAACAGCAGCCGGCGCTCGACGCCTTCCAACGGGCAACCCGCCAGGCGCCAGATTTTGCCGCCGCCTGGAATAACCTGGCCTACGCCCAGCAGGCACTGGGCGATGAGGAAGGAGCCCGCGACAGTATCTGCCGTGCCCATGCCCTTGCCCCCCAGGACAAAGCCATCCGCGATAGCGTCATGGAGCTGACCGGTCAATCCTGTCCCGACGAGGCCTCGTCGACCGGTTCCGTCTGTTGCGCCGATAACTGATCGCGCTGCTCACGTAACCTGGCCAGCTTGGCTTCCCCTTCCGCCAGTTGTGCGCCAGCCGATGCAAAGAACGCATACATGGCATGCGTCTGATGCTGCTCTTAATGCTGATAAACATGAACGTAGCTATTCTCAAGCAACAGATGCCGACGCAGGCAGAACAACTGCTGCGCCCCTTGCAACGCCTTGGTAAGCTTGCCGAGACTTGGGCGTAAATAATCGTCTCTGCAGGGTGCAGTGAACGCGGCAAATTTCCCTGCAAAACACATTGATAGCCCCCTTACCCATTGGAGCTTGTTGGTTATGGATCGACGTCTGCCCCTTTTCCTGCTGATTTTTCTCCCCGTCATCGCACAGGCCCAGATCGGCGGCTTTTCCCTGCCCGGCGTCGGCGACCTGGAAAAACAGATATCCGGTAGCGAAGACACCAGCAGCGATGGCAGCGCCAACCCTGACAAGAAAATTCTGCAACAGACCCTGGAACTACGCCGCGAAATCGACAGCAACCAGCAAACCATCAAGGATCTGGAAACTTTCGCGCGCCAGGCATCCACCCAGCGGGCACGCCTCAACGCCGAGCTGGCCAAGGCCCGGCAACAGCAGGACAAGGACTGGGCCGCGCAATATAAGGACTTGGCGCTGCAAGCCCTTATCGAGAGGCTGACCAGCCGCCTGGATGCGCTGGAGCAGAACCAGAGCCGCCTGGCCGAGGTCAACGGTGAACTGACCCGCGCCCAGACCCTGCCCGAACAGGCCCAGAATGTGATCAGCAAGGCCATGCAGCGCATGGATACCATCCGCTCCCGGCTCAATGAGGGCACCGACGAAAACGGTGAGCCGCTCAGCGAAAAGCAGGAACAGGGGCTCAATACCGAACTGCGCGCCCTGGAAACCCGTATCGAGCGCTACAACCAGGAACTGACCGTCGTCGACAAGAAACAGGATGTGGCCCGCCTGGAACAACAGTTACTGCGTACCGAGCAAGCCACCCTGGAAGCCCAGCTTGATGCCGTGCAGCCCCTGATCCAGCAACGCCGTATCAATCAGCTGGAAGAGATGGCCAAATCGCCTGAATCATCGCTGCCGGACAGCGTGCTGGAAAACAAGCGGATCCAGAATGCCAGGGCGGAAAACCAGGCCCTGCGTGAGCAACTCGCCAGCACCAGCCAGGCCGTCAACAGTCTGCTGCGCCGCGCCATCGACACCAAAACGCAATTGGACAAGGCCCGCGCCCTGTCCAGCACCGTCAACGATCAGATCCGCCTGCTGGATGGCAGCCTGCTACTGTCACGGGTGCTGTATCAGCAACAGAAACGCCTGCCGCAGACCCAGTCGGACATGAACCTGCAGAAACGCATTTCCGACGCTCGCCTGGAGCAATTCGAGCTGGAGCAAAAGATCCAGTCGCTGGATAACTCGCCCCTGCCAGAACAGGAAAAAATCAAAGGGGAGCTCTCCCCGGATCTGGAGCAGGCGTTTACCATCTTGCATCGGGAGCGGCGCGAGCTGTACGACCAGCTCAATCAGGAGCTGGGTCGGCAACTGGCTATCCTCACCCGTACCCAGCTCAACAAGGAGCAACTGGACAAGGTATCACGCAGCCTGCACAGCATTATCTCCGAGCAGACCTTCTGGATGCCCAGCACCCAGCCGGTGAGCCTGGAATGGCTCGGCAAGCTGCCCGGGCATATCACCCAGCAACTGCGCGACATGCCCTGGAAAGCCCTCTGGCAGGGCGCCCGCGAACTGGTTACCGGAAAATGGGGCTGGCTGGTGCTGGCCGCGATTCCCGCCATTATTCTGATGCTGCTGCGCCCACGACTGAAAAAACGCATCGACACCATGAACAAGGATGTGGGTTTCCTGCGCCGCGACAGCCAACTGCACACCCCGTTGAGTCTTATCTATACCGTGCTGATCTCGTCTCCCGCGCCCATCGCCCTGGCCGTGATTGCCGCTGGACTTTGGCGTCAGCCCAGCACTATCACCAGCGTACTGGGGGCCGCCTTGGCCCAGCTCGCCCTGCTCTGGCTGGTGTTCGAAATGCTTTACCGACTGCTGAAAAACGGTGGTATTGCCCAGCGCCATTTCCGCTGGGACAACCAGCAAAATCAGCATATGCGTCGCCGCCTGGCGCTCACCGGCCTGGCCTTTATTCCCATGACCTTCATCATCGCTTTTGGTGACCAGTGGCCCGCGCAACTCAGTAACGACAGGCTCGGCCTGGTGATCATGGTAGCCAGCCTGGTAGTGGTGATAATCAGCCTGCCCTCGGTGGCCAGGAGCTACCCAGGCCGGCATTACAGCCGCACCATGAAAGGCCTGTCCACTGGCCTGTGCGCCGCCGCCCCGCTGATCCTCACCGTGCTGATCGGCATCGGTTACTACTACACCTCGGTGCGCCTGACCGGCCACATGATCTACAGCCTCTATCTGGTGGTGCTGTGGATTCTGCTCGACGCCGTGGCGGTTCGTGGCCTGGCCGTGGCCGCCCAGCGGTTGGCCTACCGCCGCGCCGTGGCCCAGCGGGAAGCCGAGCAAAAAAGCTCTGACACCTCCTCTGCTGCATCAGAAGCGGTGGAAGTGGAAGAACCGCAGCTGGACCTGAAACAGGTCAACCAACAATCCCTGCGCCTGATCCGCCTGGCACTGATCGCCGGTATCGGCCTGCTGGTGTATTGGGTCTGGGCAGATGTGTTCCACGCCTTCTCCTACACCGAAAACATCGTGCTCTGGGAAACCGCCGATGCTGCCGGCCAGGCCAGTGGCACCTCCCCCATCAGCCTGGGCGATGTGATGACCGCCCTGATCATCGGCGCTGTCACCTTCCTGCTGGCCAGCAACCTGCCAGGCCTGCTGGAGGTGCTGGTGTTGTCACGCATGGACCTGCGCCAGGGCACCAGTTACGCCACCACCACCCTGCTCTCCTATGTGATCGTGGCCAGCGGTGTGATCATCACGTTCGGCGCTCTGGGCTTGAGCTGGGACAAAATGCAGTGGCTGGTGGCCGCACTGGGGGTGGGCCTGGGCTTTGGCCTGCAGGAAATCTTCGCCAACTTCATCTCCGGCATCATCCTGCTGTTCGAGCGCCCCATCCGCATCGGCGACGTAATTACCATCAACAACCTGGATGGCACCGTCAGCCGCATCCGCATCCGCGCCACCACCCTGATCGACTTCGACCGCAAGGAGATCCTGGTGCCCAACAAGGTGTTTGTCACCGAGCGACTGATCAACTGGTCGCTATCCGACACCGTCACCCGCATCATCATCAAGGTGGGCTTCGCCTACGGCTCCGACCTGCAAAAATGCCGCGACATCCTCATGCAGGCCGCCCGGGAAAACAAACGGGTGCTGCGTGACCCGGAACCGGTGGTGTTCTTCCTCACCTTCGGCGCCAGCACCCTGGACCACGAACTGCGTGTCCACGTGAACGATATCGGCGACCGCCTGGCCGCCACCGATGAACTCAACCGCCACATCGATGCCCTGTGCAAGGAACACGACATCGAAATCGCCTTCAGCCAGCTGGATATCCATATCCGCAACGGCGATGGCGACAAGCTGTGTATTGAGGGGGAAAAGAAGGAAAAATCTATACAGCAAGGCGACAAGGGTCAGGCACCAAAAGCCAACGACGGGGAGCACAACGAAAGCAACGACCCCCGCTAAACCCGCAGGGCGGAAATACCGACCGGGTATCTCCGCCCTACGCCCGGCTCTCCAGAGGCCACACGACCGGAATAACTACTTCCAGCCCTGCTGCCAGTTCGATTCATCTCTTAGTGTTTTCCAATCAATAGAATCTGAACGGTTGGATATAACCGCTTCTATCAGGCAATGAATGACCTCACCCTCTTCATCAAACTCGACCTCGGTCACCAGAAAATGTTTTTCTTTCTTGACTGGCTTGATCGCAGTCCACTTGCTGTTAAGCAGTTTTTTGGGATTAATTTTATTCATTGCTACTCTTCGATTACAACTGAACGCTCAAATCACAGGAGGCAAAAGCAGAGCGAAGCGGCGCTTTTGATTTCCTGTGCATGTGCTTGTTATACCCTCTCGTTAGTGCCTAATTACTTTTCGTCCGAGCACACCAACATAAGCAGCTATTAGTACCGCACCAGCCCACGCCTCTGATGTGCTTATTAATCTCATAATCCATCGTTCCGCGCCGTAGGAAAGGTCACCGTATCCTAAAGTTGCAAACGTAGTAAAAGAGAAATACAGAGAAGACACAAACTCTTGGTCTTCTCCTGGGTTACCGGCGATATAGAAAAATATAGAGTATAAGATTGATACTACGAAACCAGACAATATCAGCCTAGATGGCTTTGTCCCGTAACCGGTGCCGTAGCCCCACATCAAATCGGAAACCCAACGATAGAACCCCCTTGCTGAAAGTTTTTCTTTGAGTTGCGGATAAAGTATATACTTTCTATTTGCTGCCCTTTCTAGGCTTAAGTACTGATCTACGTTGTGCCAAATCTCTGCTCTTTCATATGCAACACGGTACGCTTTGAGGTGATCCGCTATTTGGTCAACAGGCATACTGCGAGTCTTCCAATTGAGATTTAGATCTAGGTCTAGCTTCGTTGAATAGTTTACAGTGATATTTTCTAACTTTGCGTCTTCTAGGTAGATTCCTCTCAGATCAGAACCAGATATATCACCGTCAATTAACCCAGAACTCCAATAGCATACATTTTTCAGGTTCGAGTCAATGAACCGCGTTCCGAAGCCTCCACCACCAGCAAAGCAAACCGCTTCTAAGTCGCACTTTTCAAATGTTGCCATGGAAAGTTCTGTCCGTTCCATGTTTGTGCCAGAGAAGTTACAACCAAAAAATCGAGCATAGTTTAGAGACTTTACAGTAAAGCTAGAATTATTGGGGAAAATCTCGTTATATACATGAATCCCCCTCAAATCATCATGGGTCAGCACCCAGAAACTGTTTTCGTCCATTGCACTTTTGGGATAATAAGGATGTCCATAGGGATCTTGATTTTCTGGGTGTTCAAGAACGTAATTATCCAGTATAGCCCTAACTTCCACTCCACTTTTTAAGCCTTCTATGACCTCCTCTAGCACCCTTTTCCCAAGCTCAGTATTCCACCGGTTCTTCAAAAACCGTTGAGTAACTAAGTCGAAAGTAACTCCTTCTCTATCCATCTACAGAGTCTCTAAAAGGTATAACAGCGTATTAGTTTGAATCGCCACCAGTTCTCTAGACACTTATCAGCCGTTCTTGGTGACGCTTTTCATACTCTACCGGTGACAGCTTTTCATTAGAACCATGGCGTCGCCGGTTGTTATAGAACATCTCGATA
>Ga0315336_1001950_pt1 | contig 34967 bp, 30 predicted proteins | sample ASW5metaG_FD_204512 | JGI IMG/M metagenome (GOLD analysis project Ga0315336, IMG submission 204512) | Ammonia-oxidizing marine archaeal communities from Monterey Bay, California, United States - ASW #5 | ecosystem: Environmental > Aquatic > Marine > Intertidal zone | place: USA: California...
CGCTGCATGTCGACAACGTCGTCACCGTCATAGCGTGCCGGTGGTGTGAGTTTGGCGATCAAGCTCGGATGGTTCAGCAGGAAGTCCTGGTTGGCTTCCAAAAACGCCGCGACTTGTTCGGCGGTCGCAGGCGCGGTTGCCCGAGCGGCGGCCGCGCGCCGCTTTTTCTTGGTATCGGAGGTTTCAGACAAGGGATACGCTCACAAAATTTGCTGGCCGGTTTTTTCCCAGTCCGCCAGAAAGGCGGCGAGGCCTTTGTCGGTCAGCGGATGGGAAACCAGCTTTTTCAGGATGTCCGGCGGTACGGTGCAGACGTCGGCGCCGATTTCGGCCGCCTGGATCACATGCATGGGATGGCGGACTGACGCCACCAAGACTTCGGTTTTGAGATCCGGGTAATTGCCGTAGATATCGACGATCGACGCGATCAGCGCCATGCCGTCTTGGCCAATGTCATCCAAACGACCGACGAACGGCGACACGAATGTCGCGCCAGCCTTGGCCGCTAGGATCGCTTGGCTGGCGGAAAAGCACAAAGTCACATTGACCATGTGGCCGGCATCGGTGAGCTGTCGGCAGGCCTTCAGACCATCGATCGTCAGCGGCACCTTGACGGCGATATTATCGGCGATGCGGGCGAGCTTCAGGCCCTCTTCGACCATCGCCGCATGGCTTGTGGCGGTCACTTCGGCACTGATCGGGCCGGCGACAACATCACAAATTTCCCTTAAGACCTGCTCGAATTCACGGCCGGTTTTGGCGACCAGGGACGGATTGGTGGTGACGCCGTCCACCAGGCCGGCGTCGGCAAGATCCTTGATGGCATCAATATCTGCGGTGTCGACGAAGAATTTCACTCATCGTCTCCTGCTCCAGCGAAGATGCGCTAGATATCGCCTCGCACCCGCCGGCGTCAAGCATTACTCGGATTGCCCGGACTTCGAACGCCATTGGCATTCGACGAATCACTTGGTTAGAATCTACCTTATGCATGCCATGTCTACCAGCGCCGGAAAAGCCGGCTGCCGGCGGGTTCGGGTTCAACTGCCGTTGCCGCTGGACGCCTATGATTACCGGGTACCCGATGATCTCGATGTGCAGGCCGGCGACTTTGTTCGGGTGCCGCTCGGGCCGCGCGAACGGGTCGGCGTGGTTTGGGATACCGGTGACGATGCCGAAGACGTCGACGATGCCCGGCTCCGCGATGTCGTCGAGCGGCTTGACGCGCCGCCCTTCGGCGCGCCGTTGCGGCGTTTTATTGAATGGGTGGCCCACTACAATTTGGCCGCACCGGGCTCGGTACTGCGCATGGCTATGCGTGATCCGACGGCACTGGTGCCGCCGGCCCCGATCACGGCGTTCCGGCTTGGCGGGCCGGCGCCCGATCGGTTGACGCCGGCGCGCCGCCGGGTTTTGGACGTCGCGGCCGACGGTTTGGCCCGAAGCCGGGCCGATTTGGCCGCCGCTGCCGGTGTCGGCAGCGGTGTAATTAAAGGCCTGGTTGAGGCCGGATCGCTCGAGACCGTCGAACTGCCGCCGTGGCCGGCCTTCCCGCGGCCGCTGGCCATCGACGGACCGGCCCTGTCGGCGGCGCAGCGGCAGGCCGCCGACGGCCTGCTCGCGCGGCTGTCGGAGGCCCGTTTTTCCACGACGCTTCTGCAAGGGGTCACGGGATCGGGCAAGACCGAAGTCTATTTCGAAGCTGTTGCCGCGGCCTGCAAGGCGGGCCAACAGGTCCTGGTCTTGCTGCCCGAAATCGCCTTGACCGCACCTTGGCTTGATCGCTTCGAGGCGCGGTTCGGCGTTGCGCCGGCTGTCTGGCACTCCGATTTGCGGCCAAAGGACCGCCGGCGGGTGTGGCGCGGCGTTGCTTTGGGCGACGTTCAGGTCGTGGTCGGCGCGCGCTCCGCCCTATTCCTGCCGTTCGCTGATCTTGGCCTGATCGTCGTCGACGAGGAGCACGAAAGCTCTTTCAAACAAGAGGACGGCGTTTGCTACCATGCCCGGGACATGGCGATCGTCCGCGCATCGATTGGCAATTTTCCGATCGTTTTGGCGTCGGCGACGCCGTCGCTGGAAACCATCAGCAACGTGCGTGCCGGGCGCTACCAGCGTGTGACTTTGCCAGAGCGCCATGGCGGCGCCCGTTTGCCGGATATCGCCCTCGTCAACATGCGCCACGATCCGCCGCCGCGCGGCTGCTGGCTTTCGCCGCGATTGAACATGGCCCTATCGGACACGCTGGCGTGCGGCGAACAGGCGATGCTGTTCCTTAATCGGCGGGGCTATGCGCCCTTGACGCTCTGTGGCGCCTGCGGCTTTCGCTTGAACTGCCCGAATTGCTCGACTTGGCTGGTCGAGCATCGATTTCAGAACAGATTGCAGTGTCATCATTGCGGTTACCAGACACGACGGCCCAAAGCCTGTCCGGAATGCGACGAAGAGGATGTGCTCAAAGCCTGTGGCCCAGGCGTCGAACGTTTGGCCGAGGAAGTGGCGGAAGCTTTTCCCGAGGCACGCCTGGCATTGATGACCAGTGACACGGTCCGCGGCCCGGAGGCGGCGTCGCGCTTGATCCAAGCCATGACCGTCGGTGACATCGACGTGTTGATCGGCACCCAAATTGTTGCCAAGGGGCATCATTTTCCAACGCTCACACTGGTCGGCGTGGTCGATGCCGATCTCGGGTTGGCCGGTGGCGACCTGCGGGCCGCCGAGCGCACTTTCCAGCTGTTGAGCCAAGTGTCCGGCCGGGCCGGGCGCGCCGACCGGCCGGGGCGTGCCCTGCTGCAAACCTATCGTCCGGGCGAGGCGGTCATGACGGCCTTGGTCAGCGGTCAGGTCGAGCCGTTTGTCGATGCCGAACTGGCCGAACGGCAGGCCGCGGGAATGCCGCCGTTTGCCCGTCTGGCGGCGCTTATCGTGTCGGGCCCGGACGCGGCCAAGGTGACGGCCGCGGCGAACGGCCTGGCGCGCGCCGCGCCGCGCGGTCCCGGTGTCGACGTCTGGGGTCCGGTTGTCGCACCGCTTGCCATGGTGCGCGGACGCCATCGCCAGCGCTTGCTGATGAGGACGGGCAAGGACACCAACATCCAACGCCTGGTCCGGCAATGGCTGGCCCGTGCAGGGCCGGTCAAGGGGGTTGATCTGCGCCTCGACGTCGATCCCTATTCTTTTCTTTAGAAGGCGCGAAGCGGGGACGAATTCCGCCGCCGATGATAGCGGCTTCGGACCGTGCGCTCGGCTGTTGCGCAGGCATGGGGGCTGTGCTAGAAACCCCGTGCCTTTGCGATAAGTGGTCGCCGAAGGCGCTCTGTGTGTGAAGAAAATCATCGACTTTTCAAGCGTTTAGCGAGACTTCGCCGACTATCTCGGGGACTTGGATTTGACTGCCGAAGGAACGATAGTGTCGGGTATCGCGGGTCGCTATGCGACCGCGTTGTTCGAATTGGCGGCCGATCAGCGCAAGCTGGACGAGGTTGCTCAGGATCTCGACGCGCTTGCCGGGCTGATCGACGAGAGCGACGATATGCGGCGTCTCGTGCGCAGCCCGATGATCAAGCGCGATGACCAGGCGCGCGCCATGGCCGCGGTCTTGGAGCAGGCCGGCGCCAGCGACTTGATCCAGCGGTTTATCGGTGTGATTTCACAAAACCGCCGATTGTTTGCTTTGCCCGACGTGATCGAGGCGTATGCTACTTTGCTCGCCCATCATCGCGGCGAAGTCGCCGCCGACGTCACCTCGGCCACCGAATTGACCGAAGGGCAAATCGACGGCATTAAAGAAGCGCTCAGCCAGGCAATCGGCACCGACGTCAATTTGACGGCGAACGTCGATGCCGGCTTGATAGGCGGATTGGTCGTGCGTTTGGGATCGCGCATGGTCGATTCTTCGATACGAACCAAGTTGGAAAACCTTCGGTTCGCGATGAAGGGGATAGGGTAAATGGACATCCGTGCCGCAGAAATTTCGGGCATTCTAAAACAACAAATCGCAGATTTCGGTGCCGAGGCCGACGTATCGGAAGTCGGCACGGTGCTGTCGGTGGGCGACGGCATTGCCCGGGTCTACGGTCTGGATCAGGTCCAGGCCGGCGAAATGGTTGAATTTCCGGGCAGTGTGAAGGGCATGGCCCTGAACCTGGAAATCGACAATGTCGGCGTCGTGATCTTCGGTGACGACCGCGGCATTAAGGAAGGTGATACGGTCAAGCGCCTGGGCACGATCGTCGACGTGCAAGTCGGTCGCGGTTTGCTTGGCCGCGTCGTTGACGGCCTAGGCAATCCGATTGACGGCAAAGGACCGATCGAGGGCACTGAGCGGCGCCGGGCGGAGTTGAAGGCACCGGGCATCATTCCACGGCAGTCGGTGAACGAGCCGGTGCAGACCGGGCTAAAGGCACTTGATGCTTTGGTGCCGATCGGCCGTGGCCAGCGCGAACTCATCATTGGCGACCGGCAGACCGGCAAGACGGCGGTTGCCGTCGATACCATCATCAATCAGCGGCCGATCAATCAGGGCGACGACGAATCTAAGAAACTTTACTGCATCTATGTCGCGATTGGTCAAAAACGGTCGACCGTGGCCCAGGTCGTGAAGACACTCGAAGATTACGGCGCCATGGACTATACGATCGTGGTCGCGGCGACTGCGTCGGAACCGGCACCGCTGCAGTTCATGGCGCCCTATACCGGCTGTGCCATGGGTGAATATTTCCGCGACAACGGCATGCATGCCGTCATCATCTATGACGATTTGTCAAAACAGGCGGTCTCCTACCGTCAGATGTCGCTGTTGTTGCGCCGACCGCCGGGTCGTGAGGCCTATCCGGGCGACGTCTTCTATTTGCATAGCCGGCTGCTCGAGCGCGCCGCGAAGATGAATGCCGACAGCGGTTCCGGCTCGCTGACGGCATTGCCGATCATCGAGACGCAGGCCGGTGACGTGTCCGCCTATATTCCGACCAACGTAATTTCGATCACGGACGGTCAAATCTTTCTGGAAACCGAACTGTTCTACCAAGGCATTCGACCGGCCATCAATGTCGGTCTGTCGGTTAGCCGGGTTGGGTCGGCGGCCCAGGTTAAGGCGATGCGGCAGGTTGCCGGATCGATCAAGTTGGAACTCGCTCAGTATCGTGAAATGGCGGCATTCGCGCAGTTCGGCTCGGATCTCGATCCGGCGACACAGCGCTTGCTCAAACGCGGTGAACGGTTGACCGAGCTTCTCAAGCAGCCGCAATATTCGCCGAATCCGGTCGAAGAGCAGGTGGTCTCAATCTTTTCGGGCGTGCGCGGCTATTTGGATGGTATCGACACCGGCGATATCAATCGGTTCGAAGAAGCACTGTTGCGCCATGTTCGAGAGGCCCATGCCGGCATTCTCAGTGATATTCGCGACACTGGGGCGTTGTCCGAAGACAATGAAAAAGCCCTGGTCGCAGTGCTTGATGAATTCGCCAAGAATTTCGCCTGACGGACGGACGGTGGCTGACAGGGGAGGGCGTGCCGAATGGCGAACCTCAAAGCGCTTCGCATTCGAATAAACAGTGTCAAAGCGACACAAAAGATCACTAAGGCCATGCAAATGGTCGCGGCCTCCAAGTTGCGGCGGGCACAGGAAGCGGCGGAACAGGCGCGGCCCTACGCCGAGCGCATGGAGCGGATGATCAACGCATTGGGGGCATCCGTTGCCGATCAGGACGATGCGCCGCGGCTGTTGGCGGGAACTGGTCGTGATGACACCCATTTGATTGTTGTGGCGACGGCCGATCGCGGCCTTTGCGGCGGATTCAATAGCAGTATTGTTCGCGCCGCGCGGGTCAGGATCGCAGAGCTCGTACTACAGGGCAAAACAGTCAAAATTTTGTGCGTCGGCCGCAAGGGCGAGACCATGTTGCGGCGCCAACATGGCAGTCGCATCGTCGATTTGATCGATATGCGCGGGGTGCGCCAGGTTGGATTTGCCGAGGCGCAGCAGGTCGGCCAACGCGTCTTGGACATGTTCGAGGAAGAGGCGTTTGACGTTTGCACCGTGTTCTATGCCCATTTCCGCTCGGTTTTGGTTCAAGAAGTGACCGGGCAACAGATCATTCCGACGCCTGTTAGCGACGACACCGATGAAGATGCCACGGATTTGGCCGGCGCGATCTATGATTACGAGCCGGACGAAACGGCCATCCTAGCCGATCTGTTGCCACGTAACGTGACGATCCAACTGTTTCGCGCGTTATTGGAAAATTCGGCGTCGGAGCAAGGCGCGCGGATGACGGCCATGGATAATGCTACCCGCAATGCCGGGGACATGATCGATCGGCTGTCGCTCATCTATAACCGGGCGCGACAATCGGCGATCACGACAGAACTTATCGAAATCATTTCCGGCGCGGAAGCGCTCTAGGGAATGCGTACAGACTGAAACAAGAAAAACCGTCAAGGAAGCAACAATATGGCTACCAACGTTGTCGGAAAAGTAACTCAAATCATCGGCGCCGTCGTTGATGTGCAATTCGGCGACCATTTGCCGGCAATTCTGAATGCGCTGCATACGGAGAATGCCGGCTCGCGGTTGGTGTTGGAAGTGGCGCAACATCTCGGCGAAAGCACGGTGCGCACGATCGCTATGGATTCCACCGAAGGAATGGTGCGTGGCCAAGAGGTGACCGATTCCGGCGAACCCATTTCGGTGCCGGTCGGACCCGAAACACTGGGTCGCATCATCAATGTGGTGGGCGAGCCGATCGACGAACGCGGCCCGCTTAACGCCAAGCACACGCGGGCCATCCATCAGGACGCGCCGCCCTTCGTCGACCAGTCCGTGGAATCGGAAATCCTGGTGACCGGCATCAAGGTCGTCGATCTCCTGGCCCCGTACTCCAAGGGCGGTAAGGTCGGACTGTTCGGTGGCGCCGGCGTCGGCAAGACGGTTTTGATCCAGGAGCTGATCAACAACGTCGCCAAGGCGCATGGCGGCTACTCGGTTTTCGCCGGTGTCGGTGAACGGACCCGCGAAGGCAATGACCTGTATCACGAGATGATTGAATCCGGCGTCATCAATTTGGACGGTGAAGGCTCCAAGGTGTCGCTGGTGTTTGGTCAGATGAACGAGCCGCCGGGTGCCCGCGCGCGGGTCGCGCTGTCCGGTTTGACCGTGGCTGAGCATTTCCGCGACGCCGAAGGTCAGGATGTGTTGTTCTTTGTCGACAACATCTTCCGCTTCACCCAGGCCGGTTCGGAAGTGTCGGCGCTGCTCGGCCGCATGCCGAGCGCCGTTGGTTATCAGCCGACATTGGCGACCGACATGGGGACCATGCAGGAGCGTATTACCTCGACCAACAAAGGATCGATCACATCCGTGCAGGCGATTTACGTGCCTGCCGATGACTTGACCGACCCAGCCCCGGCGACGTCATTTTCGCATCTCGACGCGACCACGGTGTTGTCGCGAGATATCGCCGCACTCGGCCTCTATCCGGCAGTCGATCCATTGGATTCGACGTCACGCATCCTCGATCCGCTGGTGGTCGGCGAAGAACATTACCAAGTGGCACGTGAGGTCCAGCGTATTCTGCAGACCTATAAGTCCTTGCAAGACATCATCGCGATCCTCGGCATGGATGAATTGTCCGAAGAGGATAAGTTGGTGGTGGCGCGGGCGCGTAAGATCCAGCGTTTCCTAAGCCAACCGTTCCACGTCGCTGAGGTCTTTACCGGATCGCCGGGCGTGTTGGTCAGCCTTGAAGACACGATCAAAGGCTTCACGGAAATCTGCGAAGGCAAGCACGACGACATTCCGGAGCCGGCCTTTTATATGACCAGCACCATCGAGGCAGTCATTGAACGGGCCAAGCAAATGGCAGCGGATGCCGCGTGACCGGCTAGAGCAACCTGCGTTCATTCGGACGCAGACAAGTTGCTCTAACACTTTGATCTAGCGAACGGAGAACGGGCCATGGCCGAAAGGCTAAATTTCGATCTGGTGGCGCCGGAGCGCCTGTTGGCGTCGGAAGATGTCGATATGGTTGTTGTGCCGGGCGCGGAAGGCGATTTCGCGGTACTGCCGGGGCATGCGCCCATGGTTTCCACGTTGCGGCCTGGTGCGCTCGAGGTCTACGAGGGCGATCAGCCCAAGGATCGTTTCTTCGTTGCCGGCGGCTTCGCGGAAGTCGCCGCCGATCGGCTGACCATCCTGGCCGAAGAAGCGATACCGCTGGCGGAACTGGACCGTTCACTCCTTGACCAGCGCATTCAAGATGCGGAAGAAGACGTTGCCGACGCCAAGACCGATGAAGAGCGCGACCGCCATCAGGAACGCGTCGACCACTTACGCGATATTCTCGCCACGCTTTAGCCCATGCCGGTGCCGCGGTCGCGGCCCGGACCAAATGGTTCAAAATCGGGCGCTATTCAGCGGTTTGCCACAGCAAATTTTGACCGGCAAATAGCCGCTCCGAGCGGGCCGTCCTATCAGATCTAGTAGTAGTCATCGCCGTACCAATACGAGCATTCTGGATGCCTGTTAACCATGTCGTCCGCCGCCGGATTGGACGGAAATGTGAAAGGTACGGGGCGTATCATGCAAGGTGCCCATGAATTTCGACACTACGAGGAGCTACCGGGCCAAAACGGCCGCGCGATCAATTTTCGCGCCGAGCGTGTCAAGGCGCGGTCGCTGTTTCCGAAACTAAGACCGATTCTGGAGGTCGACGCCGAGGCGCTTGACCTGGAAAACGTCAGCCTGAGCGGCATGGCGGTGCTAACCGATCGCGACGCGGAATGGTCGAAGGACGCGGGAAGTACGGTCCCGATCCGCCTGACGCTCGCCGAATCCGTACTATATGACGGCTGCGGCGAGGTGCGTTGGTGCGAAAAGACGCCGTTCGGCACAAAGATAGGATTACGCTTCAAAAGCGGCGTGCTGGACATCGACGCCCTGCGGTCAACGCATAACGATTTGGCTTTGCGGCAACGGCTATTCGGCGATTGGGAGGAAAACAGAAGGCTCGTCGACCCGCGCTATCGTCAAATTTGCGCCGATATCGTTGAGACATTGCGTACCTATCGCGCCGCATTGGAAAGCTTCGAGCGCCAATCGGTCGAGCGCCCCGAGGCGATGGCCGGTTTCGCTGCTGACTGCGAGAAGCGCCTATTGGCAAAGTGGCGGGATTTTTGGTTTCGGTCGAATGATTTGCTGCGGCCGGTGATTGACGACCCGCGGCGCTTGGCAGCAACCAAGGAATTCACCGAGCGGCTACTGACGCCGGAACTCATGGATGGCCCGATTTGGCGGCGTAGCTACGAAAAGCCGCTTGGTTATCCCGGCGATTACAAGATCATGCAATACGCCTATGACTTCGAACCTGAGGGTGACAGCGCCTACGGACGTCTGGTTCACCGCTTGGGACTGGAAGCGGCGGAATGCATCGCCACGCGCAAAAACATGATGACCAGTACGATTGCGCAGATGGTCGCCGAGTCCGATGGCAGCGAACCGGTACGGATGGTAAGTCTCGGCTGCGGGCCGGCACGCGAACTCAGTGATTATTTGGCGGCGGGTCGCCCACCGAGGCCACTTGCCGCGACATTAATCGATCAGGATGCGGACGCGTTGTCGCAAGCGCAGCGCGATCTCTATCCGCACCAATTGTCGACGGGCGGCATGGTCGACGTCCGTGCACTGCAGGCATCATTCACGCAGATTCTAAAACCTGGCTCCATTTTCCGTGATATTCCGCCGCAAGACCTGATTTATTCGGTTGGACTGATCGACTACCTGACCGACCATCGCGCACAAGCGTTGGTGGCCGCGTTGTTCGGAAAGCTGGCGCCCGGCGGTCGTCTCATCGTCGGCAATATGCGCGACACGCGGATCGGCAATTTGTGGCCGATGGAGTTTCTAACCGATTGGAGTTTGTACTACCGAAGTCAGGCAGGAATGCTCGCGATGGCGGAAAGAATAGAGCCTGCTAGAAAGTGGCTGGAGCCGGATCCGACCGGACGTGTCTATATGCTTTCGCTTGAGAAGGCGCGGTGATCGGCCGCGTCTTACTCAAGCCAGGAAACGCTTAGCTTCGGGTTCGGTTGTCAGCTGTTCCGTTTTGCGAACACGCTCGATTGGAAAAATCAGTGTAACGGTCGTGCCTTCGCCGAGTGTGCTTTCAATTTGAAATTTGCCGTCATGCAACTCAGTGAATTTCTTGACCAGCGGCAGGCCAAGGCCGGTGCCGTCATACTCCCGGCTCATGGCGCTTTCGACTTGCACGAACGGCTGCACCACATTGGCGATATCGTCGGGGGCAATGCCGATTCCGGTATCGGACACGGAAATGGCAAACTCGCCGTGCCCGTTGACAGACACCGACGACCGGATTTGCCCGCCGTCGGCGGTGAACTTCGTGGCGTTTGACAACAGGTTTATGATCGACTGGCGGATGAGGCGCGGATCGGCTTGTAGGCACGGCAGGTCTTCGTCGATCACAAGGTCCAAACTCAGGCCTTTTTGCAGCGATTTTTCTTTGAACATGCGGTGACACTGCTGCAGGACGTGCGCGACGTCGACCGTTGCGTCTTCCAGTATCAGTTTGCCGGCTTCTGCTTTTGATAGATCCAAAATACCGTTGATGATGCCAAGCAGGTGGCTGCCGCTCTGGTAGATATCATCGACGTAGCCATCGTATTTGTCGTTGCCGAGGGCGCCGAACATCTTCTGTTTCATGATCTCGGAAAAGCCGATAATGGCATTGAGCGGCGTCCTGAGCTCATGGCTCATGATGGCGAGGAACTCGCTCTTGGCGTGACTGGCGGCACGCGCTTCTTCCAACAAGCCCGAAGACCTATGCATTTCGCGCGCTAGCATTTCGCTGTTGATGAAGGCACGGCGAATATAGATCTCTTGCGCATAACTTGAAAAAATGCCGACCGCGACGGCCATGGCCAGAAAGAAGTCGTTGTTAATCAGGACCCAGGACGGAATCGGGTTGATGATCGTGGCGACGAATTGATAGGCGACGAACAGGCTGAGCGAAATGACCGCAGCGTAGACGAAGCGAAGCCGGATCAAGCTGGCGCAATAGATCACCACCATGATCAAACCGCAGTAATAGACATAGTTGCCCGGCGCTTCGCCGATCGCCGTCATGGCGATGATGCCAAGGCCCGACGACAACATGGCGGCCGAGAGGGCAATTTGCGCATAGCGAAAGAAATGCGGGCTGAAGGTGAAGAAAAAGACGCCAAACAGGGTCGGACACACGATGCCGAACCGGATCGTCCAGACCGCTATGAGGGCATCGTCAAACAAGATGTAGTCGAGGATACCGAATATCCCGTAGAGCGTGGCGCCGAACAGCAGAAACAAACGAATTATCAGCAGCGAATGCTGGAGATTCTCGTCGGTGAAGCGCCGCTCCATGACCGGATCGGTAAAATAGACCAAAACGTGGTCCAAGTGCGGCGGCGGCGCGTTGGGATCGCGGCTCGCGGCGTCCTCGCAGACCGATGTCGGTAAGGGCCCTTGTTCGATCGCAAGCATGCGTTTCAGGCGATTGAATAGTTCTACGGCCAATTTCTGCTCACAATCCGACCGACCGTTGCACACGGGTCTCCTGCATTGTCCGACAATGGCCAAACAGTCCTAAAAAGCCGTTAAATCAATATGTCGTAAACTTTTGACAAATCGCGAACTTTGGCCGCGGTACCGCGGCATCTCGCTTTTTTCAGCCGAACCGATATGATCCGTCGTAACGGGAGAAAGATTGCCCCGATGCGATGGGCAAATGATGAAAACACGGATCAAGGAGGTATCGAAGAAATGACGTTGAACAGATCTGTTCAGACAGTTGCGGCTGCGATCGCCGTTGCCGGATTCATGGCCTTGCCGGCACAGTCCCAGGAAGTCACCTTGAGCGGCGCCAGCTGCTTTCCAATCGGCAGTCCACCTTCAAAACCCTTTGAAGCGGTGGTCAATGCCATCAACGAGCGTGGCAAAGGCGTCGTGCAAATTGATTTGAAAGGCGGCGCGCCGGCCATTGGCAGCCCCTTTACGCTGACCCAGAAAATGGCCAAGGGCGCCTATGACATGGTTGGCTGCACCGAAGCCTATTTCGGCAATGTATTGCCGGAGGCACCGGTCTTCAGAATTTCCGACCATACCTATGCCGAGCTTCGTAAGAACGGCGGGCTCGACTACGCGGCGGGCCTGCTGGCGGAAAAAAACATCCACTTCGTGGCACGGCACCATGATTTCGGGCCGTTCCATCTGTGGCTCAGCAAGCCGATCACCAAACCGGATCTGACCGGGCTGCATCTTCGTGTATCGCCGGTCTATACGGCGTTTTTCACCGCGCTTGGTGCGACGACCCAGCGCTCGAACATCGCGCAGGTATACACCTACATGGAAAATGGCACGGTTCAGGGCTACGGCTGGCCGGCGCTCGGTTGGGTCCCGTCCTGGGTCAAGGTGACCAAATTCCGCGTCGAACCGGGTTTCTACCAGGCGACACTGCATACCCTCGTCAACCTGGATAAGTGGAAATCGCTGACCAAGGCGCAACAGGATTTGATCAGCAAGATCGGGTTGGAATTCGAAGCCAAGTCCGAGACCACGGATGCCGGATTTCAGGCGATGTTGAAAAAACAAAAAGACTGGATGGCGAGCGAAGGCATGAAGACCATCACGTTCGAGAATGCTGACCGGGAGAAGTGGTTGGCCGCTGCGAAAAAGGCCGGCTGGGACGAAATAGTTAAACGAAGCCCGGAGCATGGGCCCAAACTGATGAAGCTGTTCAGCAAGTAGACACCTTATCATCGCGCATGGGGACGGAGCATCATCGCGCATGGGGACGGAGCCGGCCTGATGGCGGTTCCGTTCCGCTTGCGTTACTCCCGTCAGATGATTGAATGTCACCACCAACGGCTCTGGACTTGGGCGACGGCGTCATGCGCAAGCAATTGGATCACTTCGAGGCAGGGTTCAATCGGCTCATCCTGATTTTGGCTTGGGTAGTGGCGGCTTCCATTGGGCTGTTTGCCGTGCTTATACCGCTCAACCTGTTCTTGGTTAAAACCCAATTAGGCAGCCTGTGGTGGCTGTATGAAGCCGTCGAATATGCGCTCTATTTCGGGGTTTTCATTGGTGCACCTTGGGTCTTGCAGCAGGGTGCTCACGTCCGCGTCGACGTGGTCATGTCCGTGCTCGGGCGCGACAACGCGGCGCGTCTCGAACAGGCTGTCGATTTGGCCGGCGCGGCGCTCTGCGTCTTGCTTTGCTTTTACGGGGTACGGGCAGCGATTTCCGAGTTTCAGGACGGCATCTACCCCGACAAAGACCTTAGGATCCAGACCGGATACATGATGATGGTGTTCGCGTTTTCCTTTGTCTTGCTTGCGATCGAGTTTCTGCTGCGGTTGCGCCGGGCCCGCAATCTCGTCGATGAAGAGGCCGCGTCCGCCAAGGAGGGCTTCTGACCGATGGAGTGGTATCTCGCGCTCTCGCTGTTGCTCGGCTCCGTATGCGTCGCCATGTTCCTTGGCCTGCCGGTCGCCTTCGCCTTTTTTGCGGCCAATGTGCTCGGGACAGCGCTGTTCATCAGCGGCGATATCGGCCTCGTCCTAATGCCGATGGAATTCCACAACGCCATCAAGTTCACCTTGGCGCCGATCCCGCTGTTTCTGTTGATGGGCGAAATCCTGTTGCAGACCGGCGTTGCCTTCAAGGCGATCGGCGCCATCGACCGCTTGATCTCCCGCGTGCCCGGCCGGCTTTCCGTGGTGTCGATCGTCGGCGGCACGGTGTTCTCCTCACTGTCGGGCTCGACCATCGCCAATACGGCGATCCTCGGCTCGGTCCTGTTGCCGGACATGCTCAAACGCGGCTATCAGCCGGCCATCGCCATGGGGCCTATCATGGCGGTCGGCGGCATCGCCATGCTGATCCCGCCGTCGGCTCTGGCAGTCCTGCTGGCGAGCCTGGCGGAGCAATCGGTGGCGCAGTTGCTGATCGCCGGCATCGTGCCGGGGATATTGATGGCGGTGCTGTTTTTTGCCTATGTGGTCGGGCGCTGTGCCTTGAATCCGGCGCTTGCACCAACCTATACCCCGGACGAGAGTGCGCTCGACCAACCGATCACGGTTGCGCTGAACCTCGGCGGTAAAACACGATGGAGTAGAACCTACGCCGGATCCCATTGTCGCCAGATCAACCGGGTGTTGCCCTCTCTGCTTTATATCCTGCCGCTTTTTGTCATCTTTGTCGTCGTCGTTGGCAGTATCTTTTTTAAGATTGCCGCGCCCACCGAAGCGGCGGCACTCGGCTGCCTGGCATCGCTTGGGGCGTGTTACTTTTTCCGCATATTTAAGAACGCCATCAAGATTTCCGGCATCGACGGTGCCGATTTCAACTGGCGCGCCATCGCCAAGTCGTTGCTTGAGACCGCCAAAATCAACGTGATGATCCTGTTCATCATCACCGGCTCGCTGGTTTTCAGCCAGGCTTTGTCGAACTCCGGCGCAACTGACGGACTTCTGCAGCAGGTCACGGCGCTGGCGCTGACGCCGCTGACGGTGGTTATCATTATGATGGTCGTATTGCTGTTCCTCGGTGCCTTCATGGATCAGGTCAGCATGCTGCTGCTGACCTTGCCGTTTTTCATCTTGGGCTCGCAGTCGCTCCAAGCCGTGTTCAACATCGATGTCATCTGGCTGATGGTGTTGATGCTGATCACCATGGAGATCAGCCTGCTGACCCCGCCATTCGGGCTGCTGCTATACGTTATGAAGGGCGTGGCGCCGTTTGATGTAACCCTAGGCCAAGTGGTTCGCTCCGCCTTGCCGTTCATTGCCATCGAACTTGCCGTGCTAATCCTGCTGATTGCCGTTCCCGAAGTCGCAACCTGGCTGCCAAAGCAAATAAACTAGGTGAGGTAGTCCGCAAAAGCGCTGCGAATCTGTCGGTAAATATCGCGTTTGAATGCGATGACTTCGGCGACCAGGGCGTCGGCATCAGTCCATTTCCAAGCCGAGAATTCGGGATGCTCGGTCTGCAAATTGATCTCCGCGTCGGTCCCGAGGAACCGCAAGAGAAACCATTTCTGTTTTTGTCCGCGATACCGGCCACACCAAACCTTGCCGCGTAAGTCCGGTGGCAGGTCGTAGGTGAGCCAATCCGGGGTTTCGGCAATGATTTCAGCGTTACGCGTTCCGATTTCTTCTTCCATTTCGCGCATTGCCGCGGCCATCGGCTCTTCGCCTGGGTCGATGCCGCCCTGGGGCATTTGCCAGATGCCGCTGTCCTGGCCGTCCAGACGCTCACCGACAAAGATCGACTTCTGTGCGTTGATCAGCATGATGCCGGCGCACGGCCGATAGGGCAGGGCTGCGGATTCCGAGTCGCTCGTCATTGCACGCGTTGACGATTGACAACGGCGGAGATCGGCGCGAGATGGATGTTTTTTTCGCGCAGGGTCGGCAGCCAAATCTTCAACCGCTGCAACGTCACGGGATAACCGAAACCGATGCCGACAGCGGTCGCGGAGGCGCGGGCGATGCGCTCGAGTTTGCGCAGCTGTTCATCGATTGCTTCAGCGGCGGCTTCAGAATCGATCGCTCCGTCGCTCAACACCAACGGCACCTGCAAGGTTTCGGCAATACGTCCAGCGACGCTGCGGTTCGACGTGCGCGCATCAAGGAACAGCAACCCGCGGTCCTTGAGCACCGACAGGACCGGGCGCATGTTTTTGTCCTGCGCCGTAAATTTAGCGCCCATATAGTTGGTCACCCCGGTATAGCCGACGAAGCGCGCCAGCAGCCATTCCAGCCGTTCGCGATTGGCCGACGGGCTCAAGGTCGTCAGCAGTGCATGCGGGCCCGGGTCGTTGGCCGGATAGTCATAGGGCTCCATGGGCAGCTGCAGCATGACTTCGTGACCGGCGGCGCGGGCCATGGCGATCCAGTGCTGTAGATCGCTGGCGTGGGGCGCGAAACCGAGGGTTACGGCGCCTGGCAGTTGTTGAATGGCCGCTTCGGTGCGTGCGCCGCTCAAGCCCATGTCACCGATCAGGATCGCTATGCGCGGTTCGGTCGGCGGCGCTTTAAAAGGCCGTGCGTAAACGCGCCAGGCTTGGCGCCCATCCGGGGCGATGACCGGTAATGGGCCAACCGCCGTTTCGGCGACCAGCAGCGGATCGGGCACTGGGCGGAGCGCGGTGGATGGGTCGGCCGGTGTCGATGCAGCGGACGCGTCAGACAGCGTTTTCGCCGATTTGCCGTCGATGGCGGCCATTTTCTGGTGGCCGTCCCGGGCGGTGTCGACTTGTTTTGGCGCGCCTGTTTCGGCACCGGCCTTGTCGCTCTTGTCGACGTCAGCGGCATCGGGATCGACCGGTTTCGGCGAACCAGCCAATGTGTCGTCCCCGGCTTGCGGCGCGTTGGCCTGTTTGCCGGCGGCCACGCGTTCTTCTTGCGGGCCGAGTTCGCGGCCTTCCCACCAGAGCCAGCCGACGACCCCGGCGACAAACAAAACCAAACCCGACCAGGCGACAGTCAGCAAAGGAAATCGCCGGCCCTGGGATGCGCCGTCTTGATTGCGTGGCGGTTTGCCGCGAGCTCTTAAAGCCATCGCCTGTGGTCGCCGTCCTCTACGACGGTGGCGGACGATACCGTGTCGTCAGCCTTCGCGCCGGGGTTCAAAGAAGGCGAGGCCTCGCAGCAAGTCGAGGGCTCGGGCGAGTTGATAATCCTTGATTTCGGCATCGGGCTTTTTGACTTCGCCTTTCACCGGATTCTTGTCGTCGGTTTCTTCCGTCAAGTGATTGCGTAAATCCGCTTCCGAACGCCGCTTACCGGTATCAACGGCCTCGATGCTGGCTTGCTCGACCAAAATATCAGGCTCGATGCCGAGGGCTTGAATGGAGCGGCCGGCCGGCGTGTAGTACCGCGCCGTGGTCAAACGCAAGGCGCCACTGCTTTGCATCGGGATGATGGTCTGAACGGAGCCCTTGCCGAAGCTACGGGTGCCTAAAATGACCGCCCGATGATGATCCTGCAAGGCACCGGCGACGATTTCGGAAGCGCTGGCCGACCCGCCGTTGACCAGGACGATGACCGGCGCCCCCTCGGCCAAATCACCCTTGCGGGCGTTGTAGCGTTGTGTGTCGTCACGGGTGCGCCCGCGGGTCGAAACGATTTCGCCGCGATCCAAAAAGGCGTCCGAAACCGCGATCGCCTGATCCAGCAGGCCGCCCGGATTGTTTCGTAGATCAAGCACGACACCGGCAAACTCCGGCCCGATTTCGTCGCGGATTTTCTTCATCGTCCGCTCGACACCAGAGGAGGTTTGTTCGTTGAAGGAGGTGATACGCAGATAGGCGATCTTGCCTTCCTTGCGCGCGCGCACCGACTGCACCTTGATCACCGCGCGCTTGATAACGATGTCGATGGCTTTTTCCGCGCCTTTGCGGCTCACGGTCAGTTTGATTTCGGTATCGACGCGGCCGCGCATTTTTTCGACCGCCTGCGGCAAGGTAAGGCCAAGGATCGGTTCGTCGTCCAAATGGGTGACCAGGTCGCCGGATTGGATTCCGGCCCGTTGCGCCGGCGTATCGTCGATCGGCGTGACCACTTTGACGAGCCCGTTCTCCATGGTCACTTCGATGCCGAGGCCGCCGAACTCGCCACGCGTCTGGACCTGCATGTCTTTGTAGTTCTTCGCATTGAGATAACTCGAATGCGGATCCAAGGCGGTCAACATGCCTTGGATCGCGGATTCGATCAGCTCCGAATCATCGACTTCCTCGACGTAATCCGCGCGCACACGTTCAAACACATCGCCAAACAAGTTGAGCTGCCGGTAAGTTTCCGAACTTGCCGCTTGCCCCGGTTCAGGGCTGGCGAACCAAACGGCTACTGCAAATCCGAAAATGACAGCGATGCCGGAAACGAATATTTTGCGCATCATCCACTAGCCTTCCTTTTACCCGCCGCGATCCATGGTAGCGGGTTGATGGGATTCCCGTTGCGACGAAGTTCCAGATAAAGTTGAGGGCGCCGATCATTGGCAACTTCTTTCGGACGCTGGGACATAGAACCTACAGGCTCTCCAGCCAAAAGCCACTGACCGACTGAAACGTCTATGCGGGAAAGCCCCGCAAGCAATACATGATATCCCTTGCCGAAGGCGATGATCAAGAGTTGACCATAGCCCCGAAACGGACCCGCAAACATCACCTTTCCGTCAGACGGCGCGATCACCGCGGCGCCGTGGCGGGTCTGCAAAGTCAGGCCCTTTGACGGCCGGCCTTGGTCATCGGCGGCGCCAAATCGGCGGGTCAGGCGACCGCGCGCCGGCAACGGCAGTTCACCAATGTCCCGTGCCCCGCGGTCCAATGTGGACGGCGCCACCAGATTGGCCGTTGCAACAGGACCGGCATCGGTCTCGGCACTGGGCCGCGCCGCTTCCGCCGGTGTATTGGCGCCACTTACCAACGCCGCCGCAGGATCCTCGCGGGCCAGGCGGTCGACTAGTGCCGACAAATTTTTCGCTTGCCGCGCCAATTTCCTGCCGCGCAGTTTTTGCTTCTTACGATCTGCCGCCGCCAATCCCTGCGCCTTCGCCGTTGCGGCGATGAGGCGGTCGAGCTCGTTGCGGCGGTCGAGCAAAGAGCGGCGGGCGACAATTAAGGTGGTCTTTTCGGCAGCGATATCGTCGGCAAGAATGCGTAGCACGGCGATGCGGTCGCCGACGACACGGGCGCGTTGGCGCATGACCGGCAAGGCTTTGCTTAGTAATGCTGTCGATCTCCAGGTCTGTTCGGCTTCGGCTTGATCGAACAGCAACAGCTGCGGCGGCCGCCGCGCCAAACGCGACAGGGCACCGAGCGTGGATGTCAATCCGTCCCGGTTGATGCGAAACGCCTGTCGTTGTTCCCGGCGTCGACGCTGCAAAGCGCGATACTGCACTTCGAGCTCCGTAAGGCGGTCTTCTTGGCGTTGTACTTCGGCGGCGGCATCGATCGCTTCGGCACGCAGCTCCGCCAGCTCGGTTTTGAGATGACGCGCCTTCTTGCCGAGATTCTTTTGGGTCTGCTGACTGTTTTTTATCGCCTGTTGGAGCTTTGACAGCCGGTCGGCGTTCTGTTGATCGGCGTGGCCCGGGCTTGGCAGGGACATGACTGCGATCAGGGCCACCAGACCCACGCCGGCCGTGGCCAAGCGCAATCGCGTTACGCGTATTCGTTTACGCGCGTGCGACATGGCCCTCTAGTCCGGATTGGTTGGATGCGGTCAACAACGGCTGGCCTGTCATTTCAATCGGTTGCGGCAAGCCAAGTAGCGTCAGTAAGGTCGGTGCCAAATCGCACAATCGTCCGTCGCTCAGTTTGTCGATCGACAAAGTTTCCACCGCGCCGGTCACCACGATCGGCACGTCGTTGGTCGTATGCGCGGTATGTTTTCCATCATTGTCGGTATCGCGCATCTGTTCGATATTGCCGTGGTCGGCGGTAATCACCATGACGCCGCCGGCGGCATCGACCGCCGCTACCAACCGATCGAGGCAGCGATCGATGCATTCCACGGCTTTGACCGCGGCATCCAGTATGCCGGTGTGACCGACCATGTCGGGGTTAGCGTAATTGACGACGATAAGATCGTAGGCAGCAGACTGAATGGCCTGGCATAGACGGTCCGTGACCTCCGACGCCGACATTTCCGGTTGTAGGTCGTAGGTCGCGACTTTCGGCGACGCCACGAGAATGCGGTCCTCGTGGTCGAAGGCCTGTTCCTGGCCGCCGTTCAAGAAGAACGTGACATGGGCATATTTCTCGGTCTCGGCAATGCGCAACTGTGACTTGCCGGCGTCGGCGACGACTTGCCCAAGGACGTTGGCCAACGGCAGTGGCGGAAACAGCGCGGTCATGTGGGCATTCAGGGCTTCCGAGTACTCGGTCATGCCGACGGCAGCGGTGAAGGCGACGGTTTTGCGGCGCGCCATGCGGTCGAAATCCGGATCGACCAGTGCGGTAAGTATTTCGCGCGCCCGGTCGGCTCTGAAATTGGCCATGACAAGCGCGTCGCCGTCGGCCATGCCACCAAATTCGCCAATTACCGTCGGGCGCACGAATTCATCGCTTTCATCGCGCGCATACGCTCGATCGACAGCGCTGATCGGGTCGGGCGCCGGTTCGCCGACGGCCAATGTCATGGCGTCATAGGCGTCGACAACCCGTTCCCAGCGATTGTCCCGGTCCATGGCGTAGTAGCGGCCGATGACCGTCGCAACGGCCGCGCCGCTCGGCAACGCCTCGACCAACTTCTGCACATAGCGGCGGGCGCTTTTCGGCGGCGTGTCGCGGCCGTCGAGAAAGGCGTGAATGCAAACCGGAATGCCGGCCGCGGCGACGAGCCGGGCAATAGCGACAACGTGATCTTGATGGGCGTGCACGCCGCCGGGCGAAATCAAACCCATGAGATGACAGGTTCCGCCACTGGCACCGAGGCGCTTGATCAGCATTCCCAGGCCCGGAAGCGTTTCGAAATCGCCGTCACGGATTGCCTGGTCTATGCGCGGCAGGTCTTGAAACACGATGCGGCCGGCGCCGATGTTGGCATGGCCAACCTCCGAATTGCCCATTTGCCCGGCCGGCAAGCCAACCGCCTCGCCTGAGGTTTGCAGCCGGGCGTGTAAACAGCCGGCAAGCAGCCGATCCCATGCCGGTGTCTCGGCGATGGCAATGGCGTTGTCGTCGGCCGGGCTTCGCATTCCCCAACCGTCGAGGATGCAGAGCACCACCGGTCGCGGCCGCGATTCGGAAAAGTCTGGTTTCACTAGGTTCATCAAGGCGTCTTATAACTGAATCGGCGATCAAAATCGAACCCGTAATGGGTCGAAACCAACTTCAGGCTCTGTGATAGGGATGTCCAGTTAATATAGTGTATGCCCGGTAAATTTGCTCCGCCACCATGGCACGGACCATCTGGTGCGGCCAGGTCATCGGACCCAGCGCCAAGACCAAGTCGGCGTTGTCGGTAAGTTCGCGATCCAAGCCGTCGGCGCCGCCAATCAGGAAAGCAACGGTCTGGCGGCCGGCTGACCGCCAATCGTCCAGCGTCGCCGCGAACTTTGCGCTTGAAAGGGTGCGGCCGCGCTCGTCAAGGGCAACGGTCACGGCGCCCGGCGGTATCGCCGCCGTCAATTTGACGGTTTCTTGGCGCCGGCGCTTAGTGTCGTCGCGAATTCGCCGCTCGTCGATTTCCTTCACCTCTAACGACCACGGCAAACGGCGTTTGTAGATGTCGAACAGATCTTGTTCCGGCCCTTGCCGCAGGCGACCGACGGCCAAGATCGTGATCCGCATGGCAGTCACTCAATCTTGAAATCGCTCAAGACGCAGCCTGTTCCGCCGGCGGCAGATCCGCCGCCCACATTTTCTCGAGGTTGTAAAATTTCCTCACTTCCGGCCGAAATACGTGGACAATGACATCGCCGGCGTCGACCAGCACCCAATCACAGGCCGGCAGGCCTTCGATACGGGCGGCACCAAAACCTTTTTCTTTGATGCGGCGGCCGAGATGGTCGGCGATGGCCCCCACCTGTCGTTGGGAGCGGCCGTTGGCTACGATCATATGGTCGGCGATCGAGCTTTTTCCGAGGAGGTCGATGACGACAATCTCTTCAGCTTTGTCGTCTTCTAGGGATTGCCGGACAACGTCCAATAATTGAGCGACGTTGTTCGAACTGCGAGGCTCGCTACTTATGCCCTTTACTCCTTGTTTCTAGTCCGACGAATACCTTCTTCGGCCCGTTTTCGCCGAATTTCGGTGGCCGATGTCGCGCTGAGCGGGATCCACAAAAAGGTCCAAGCCGGCGCTTGCCGATCGGCGAGCAAGCGGGCCTTTGCTTGCGGCAGCCGCTGGCGCCTAAAGCGCCACGCGGCCTCTCCCGCTAACGCCTTATAACCATAGTTCGGCCGGTCGAACACCGCAACGGGCACGATTTTGAAGATTTCCTGCCAGCGGCGCCAGGCCGAAATCTGAATAAGATTGTCGGCACCCATCAGCCAGACGAACCGATGCCCCTGGCAGCGGCTGCTAAGCGCTTTAAGCGTGTCGGCTGTGTAGCGCGTGCCGAGCGACCGCTCGATATCGGTGGCAACGATGCGGCGATCGCCGGCGACTTTTCTCGCTGTTTTTAGCCGTTCATCGATCGGCGCCATGCCGTCGGTGGATTTGAGCGGGTTTTGCGGTGCGACCAGCCACCAGACCCGGTCCAGGCCAAGGCGCTTCAAGGCAGCCAGGCTAATATGGCGATGACCGCCATGGGCCGGGTTAAAGGAACCGCCGAGAAGCCCGATCTTCAATTCAGAATGCCCACACGATTGGCAGCCGCTCCGTTTAGGGCCTACGGTCGAACCTGACCGTTGCCGCGAACGACATACTTGAAACAGGTTAATTGTTCGACACCAACCGGGCCTCGAGCGTGCATTTTACCGGTGGAAATGCCAATTTCCGCGCCCATGCCGAATTCGCCGCCGTCGGCGTATTGGGTCGAGGCATTGTGCAGCAGAATGGCACTGTCCAAGCGGCTGAGAAAAGCCTCTGCGGCCTTTTCGTCGGCGGTCACGATGGTCTCGGTGTGGTGCGATCCGTGACGCGCGATATGCTCGATCGCCTGATCCAGGCCGTCGACCAGTTTCACCGATAGGATGGCGTCGAGATATTCCGTGTCCCAATCCACCGGCGTTGCCGGGGCCACGCGATCGTCGAGGGATTGGACGGCCGCATCGCCGCGTACTTCACAACCGGCGGCGATCAAATCGTCGAGGATTGGCGGCAGGTGGGACGGGGCAACCGCGGCATCGACCAGCAAGGTCTCGGCGGCGCCGCAGATGCCGGTGCGCCGCATCTTGGCGTTGACGGTGATGGCGCGGGCCATATCGCGGTCGGCAGCGCCATGGACATAGACATGACAGAGGCCTTCGAGATGGGCGAACACCGGGATCCGGCTTTCCGATTGCACGCGCTCAATCAACGACTTACCGCCGCGGGGAACGATTACGTCGACATAGTCGTTCATGGTCAACAACGCGCCGACGGCGGCGCGATCTGCGGTCGGCACCAATTGAATGGCGCCGAGCGGCAGGCCCGCCGCGGCAAGGCCTTCGCGCAGGGCCGCGGCGATGGCGCTGGAGGAATGAAAACTCTCGGAGCCGCCGCGCAAAATCACTGCGTTGCCCGCTTTCAGGCAAAGGCCGCCGGCATCTGCGGTTACGTTCGGGCGGGATTCATAGATCACGCCGATGACGCCGAGCGGCGTGCGTACCCGTTGAATGCGCAGACCGTTCGGCCGCGTCCATTCGTCCATCACCGCGCCGACCGGATCGGCCAGGGCAACGATATCCTCCAAACCGACGGCCATCGCCTCGATCCGTTCGGGCGTCAGCGCGAGGCGATCCAGCATAGCCGCCGTCAAACCTTTGTCGCGGGCCGCCGCCATATCCTTGGTGTTGGCGTCGAGGAGCGTGGCTTGATTTGCACGGATCGCTGCCGCGGCGGCGGTCAGTGCTTGGTTCTTGGTGGTTTCGTCAATTGTTGCCAAATGCGCCGCCGCAGCCTTGGCTGCACGTCCGAGGCTTTCCATGGTGGCGGCAACGTCGTCGTTTGCCGCCGCCGCGAGGGCTTGTCCCGATCCGCTCATTGTCCGCTTCCTTCCGTGCTCATCGGTCGTCGGTTTCGCTTCGTTCGCGCTCAGGTCAGGACCAAGTCGTCACGATGGATCATTTCATCACGACCACGGTAGCCCAAGATGGCTTCTATTTCACTGCTTTTGTGGCCGCGGATCTGGCGCGCATCGGCGCCGGAATAGGCACAGAGTCCGCGCCCGAGTTCACTGCCGTCGTGATCCAGAACAACCACCGAATCGCCGCGTTCGAAGCCGCCGGCGACCGCTACGACGCCGGCCGGCAACAAGCTTTTACCGGCTGCCAGTGCCGTCGCGGCACCGGCGTCGACGGTCAGGCGTCCGGCCGGTTTCAACGATCCGGCAATCCACAGCTTGCGCGCCGTGCGCGGCGTTGCATGGGGCCGAAACCAGGTGCCGCCGCCGTTGTCCACAATAGCCGTCAAAGGATGATCGACGCGGCCCGAGGCAATCAGCGTATGACAGCCTGCCCGAACGGCGATGTCCGCTGCTTGCAGCTTGGTGATCATGCCGCCGGAGCCGTCACGTTTGCGCGGGTTGCCGGCCATGGCGTGAATCTCCGGTGTCAGTTCCGCGACTTCGTCGATGCGGGTGGCTTCCGGGTCGGTGCCGGGATCCGCGGTATAGAGGCCGTCGACGTCGGACAAAATGACTAAGCACTCGGCGCTGATCATTTGTGCGACCCGGGCCGCCAAACGGTCGTTGTCGCCGAAGCGGATTTCTTCCGTGGCAACGGTATCATTTTCATTGATGACGGGGATCGCACCCAGTTTCAGCAGGGCGCTGATGGTCGAGCGCGCGTTCAAATACTGCCGCCTTTGCTCGGTATCGGCGATGGTGAGCAGGACCTGCGCCGCGCTCAAATCGTGGCGCGCCAAACATTCCTGGTAGGCGTGGGCCAGGCGAACTTGCCCGACCGCGGCGGCGGCCTGTTTCTCCTCAAGCCTGAGGTCATTGCGGTCAAGGCCAAGATGGCGGCGGCCGAGCGCGATCGAGCCGGACGACACCACCAGGACATCCTTGGCCCGACCGCGGAAGTCGGCGATGTCGGCGGCCAAGGCTTCAAGCCAGGACCGGCGGAGCCGCCCGGTAACGTCGTCGACCAGCAGTGCCGAGCCGATCTTGATGACGACGCGACGGGCATGTTTCAGCTGCCTTTTCATGGCTGCCACGCTGCCGGCTCGGCTTCGGCGGCCGGTTCACGACTGTGGTTGATGGTTGTCAGCAGGGCATACAGGATGTCGTGGACACCGTCGCCGCTGACCCCGGAAATACATTTGACGGGTGCGCCGATATCGGCGGCGAGCGTGTCGGCGATGATGCGTGCGTCCGCCTCAGCGACCGCGTCGCATTTGTTCAACGCAACGATCTCCGATTTTTCGTCGAGCCCGGCGCCGTAGGCAGTGAGTTCGCCGCGCACCGTGTGATAGGCAGCGATCGGATCGGGATCGGTCGCATCGATCAGATGCAGCAGCACGCCGCAGCGTTCCACATGACCAAGAAACCGATCGCCAAGGCCGGCGCCGGTATGGGCGCCTTCGATCAGGCCGGGGATGTCGGCCAGCACGAATTCATCGTTGCCGATACGGACCACGCCGAGATTGGGATGCAAGGTGGTGAACGGGTAATCGGCGATCTTCGGCCGAGCCCGGCTGGTCGCCGCCAGAAACGTCGATTTGCCGGCATTGGGCAGACCGATCAAGCCGGCGTCGGCGATCAGTTTGAGCCGCAGCCAGATCCATTTGTCTTCGGCCGGATAGCCCGGATCATTGCGTCGGGGCGCGCGATTGGTGGCGGATTTGTAGTGGGCATTGCCGAATCCGCCGTCGCCGCCGCGGGCAAGAACTTCCATTTGACCGACTTCGGTCATGTCGGCAATCAGGGTCTCGTTGTCTTCTTCGAAAATCTGCGTGCCGACAGGCACCCTTAAAGTCATGTCTTCGCCGCCGGCGCCGGTGCGGTTGCTGCCTTCGCCTGGGCGGCCGTTCTTGGCCCGAAAATGCTGTTGATAGCGAAAATCGATCAGCGTGTTGAGGCCGTCGACGCAGGCCACGCGAATGTCGCCGCCGCGGCCGCCGTCGCCGCCGTTTGGACCGCCGAATTCGATGAACTTCTCGCGCCGGAAGCTGATGCAGCCGGGGCCGCCTTTGCCGCTGTTGACATGGACTTTCGCTTGATCAAGGAATTTCATGGTACTGGCGCAGTTTTCGGCGGATATCCAAATAAAAAGGGGAATGGTTACCCATCCCCCGGTGAAAGCTGAATGGGCTCAGAGGCTATTCAAGCCGGCGGCTCCACCGACACGAAAGTGCGATCGCCTTTGCCCTTGCTGAAGGCCACCTTGCCTTCGATCAGTGCGAATATGGTGTGATCCTTGCCAATGCCGACATTGGTGCCCGGGTGCCATTTGGTACCGCGCTGGCGGATAATGATGTTGCCGGGAATGACGCGTTCGCCGCCATACTTTTTGACGCCCAACCGGCGCCCGGCGGAATCGCGGCCGTTGCGCGACGAGCCGCCTGCCTTTTTATGTGCCATGCTTCAGTCCTCCGTCTCGGCGGCCGCTTCCGCGGCGGCTTCGGCGGGTTTGGCCGCTTTCGCTTTTTTTGGCTTCGCCTTGGCCCCGCCGGCGATATCGGTAACCCGCAGCACTGTCATGAACTGGCGATGGCCGTGCAGGCGGCGGTAATTCTTGCGGCGTTGCTTCTTGAAAACCAGGATTTTGTCGCCGCGGCCTTGTTCCAGCACCTCGGCCGAAACCGTGGCGCCGTCAACCGTCGGCGTGCCGACCGTCAAGTCGCTGTCGCTGCCGAGGGCTAAAACCTGATCGAAGGTTACCGCTTCACCGACGTCGCCAGCCAATTTTTCGACCGTGATGACGTCACCGGCCGCGACCCGGTACTGCTTGCCGCCCGTCTTGATGACTGCGTACATCGAAATCTTTTCCTTGTGCGCAAACGAAACCAGGGCCGCGCCTGTTGTCGCGGCCGAAAATCAAGGTTTGCTTTATAGTCGCCGACGCGCCTGTGTCAAGGCTGGAATCGCCACCGCCGGCGCCTCGGCGGTCGGCAGGGCCGCCAGCGATAGCGCTTGCGGGGCCGGCCCCCGATACGCTATTACCCTAGCCCGTCGAGACATGGTCCGATCATGCGGTGGGGTGCCGGAGTGGTCGAACGGGGCGGTCTCGAAAACCGTTGTACGCTTGCGCGTACCGTGGGTTCGAATCCCACCCCCACCGCCACCTAGTCTAAGCAGTTTTCGTCTCTCGTCATGGTACCCAGAAAACCCCGCAATTCCCGGGGTTTTTCCGACGTTGAATCGAACGGAGACGGTCTCCGCCGGCGAACAAAAGCGGTATCCCCACCGAAGTCTCCATTCGGCGATTTTCCGGTTCGGTTTCGCTGTTTACAGGGAATTTACAGGGATTGTGCCGTTTTTTCGGCATTTCGGCCTGGATTCGGGGCCAAATAGCCGCGTGATTTCAAAGGGTTGCCACAGTTTCCCCTGGCCCAATTATCAGAGTATTCCGTCAGCCATATCAGAGATCGACGACCCCAAATACACGGATTTCCATAACCGAACTTTCCACGATCAGTATCCAGAGATCCAGGCTTTTTGATCAGCCCAAATCGGCCGATGCCGCGACTTGATTAGGTTGTCCGCGGCCAGCGTTGCCGGCTGGCGACCGTCGACGATGGCCTCGACAATGTCCGGCGCCAAAAAGGCGAGGTCGACCAGGTGTCGTTCCTGAAAACCTCATACGGGGCGCTAACGAGTTTTTCGCTGCCGCTTGCGACGTTCATTTCACCGTGTGGAAGGCAAAGTGTCTTCCGGTATCGACGGTTGGCCTTGGCTGCCCGCCATTGGCAGTGCTCACGGCGCTGAAAAAAATCCCGTGAGACCATGGTGATCCTTGTGGCGTCTTCACGCCACGCGAGGGCCTTCAAACAAAAGTCAGTGGGATTCAGGCCGCGAGCCGTTCGTAGCGGTGATGGAGTCCACCGACCTGCGGAAACGCCACGATCTTTCCGGTGCCGCCGGCTTGAACCGACCGCCTGTCGGGGGTGTCTTTGCCCAACGACAGATGAGTCCGGGATCGATGATAATAATCGAGATACGAAATAAGTATTCTCCGCAGGTGGTTTTCATTGAGAACAATGACGTGATCGAGGCACTCCCTTCTGATCGAACCAATCACCCGTTCCACGAATGGGTTCTGCCACGGTGAGCGTGGTGCCGTCACAACCTCTTCGATACCAAAAGCCTCGATCCGGGTGCTGACGACTTTCCCGTACACGCTATCGCGATCACGGATGAGGTAACGCGGCGCCGTATCCCATGGGAAGGCTTCGGTGATTTGCTGCTTGATCCAGATCGCGGTTGGATGAGCCGTTACGCCAAAATGCACGATCCGCCGGTGCTCGTGGCGCAGGACAATGAACACGAACAACACACGAAACGTTGCGGTGGGAAGTACGAAGAAATCCATCGATGCAAGGCAATGCATGTGGTTTCGCAGAAACGTCCGCCAGGTCTGTGACGGCGGTCGGGGGAAGTTGATCATGTATTTGGACACCGTTGCTTGGCTGACATCAATGCCGAGCTTGAGGAGTTCACCGTGAATCCGAGGTGCACCCCATAACGGGTTGTCACGGCTCATTCGGCGGATGAGGTCACGGACTTCATACGGTATCGCCGGGCGCCCACCTCTCCGGCGCCGTGACTTCCAGGTCCAGAAAAGGCGAAAACCTTTGCGATGCCAGCCAACGACGGTCTCCGGCTTGACGATAACCAGAACGTCGCGCCAGTTTGGCAAGATCCGTGAAAGGATTACCCACAACAGCCGATCAGCCGGACGTAAATTCTGCCGAGCCGAAATCCGCTCTGACACTGCAAGTTGATGACGAAGTGCCAGGAGTTCCAGCTGGAGCACGGCGCGACCACGAAAGCTGTCGCCGAGCGTTGAAAGAAAGGGAAGAACGATGAGTGCAAACATGCCCAAGACGCTAACCAGCATTGGTCCAAAAAGCCAGAGCTCCTGCCGCCGATGAGGTTTTCAGGAACGACAGCTACAACATTTTGGCACATTGCGATGCCGGTGGTGGGTGCCGTCCACTGCATAATTAACCGACATTTTCGAGGTATGAAAAACCAGCCCAAGTGTCGCGGTGTCCATCGAACAAATTCATACCCATAGTGCACTTGGCAGCTATTCTGGAGCTTGTTATATTTTTCGTATGAAACCGTGCATCAAGGGGAGGAGTCCGATATGAGAGCAATTGGTTCAGTAATTGCAGCGATAGGATTGATTGCGCTTGCTCTTCCGGCTGCGGCGCAGGAATTTCAGCCGAACAAGGCACAGCTTTCCAAATATTACACTGGCAAGGCTTACTCACCCTATGCCAAGCGAAACTTTCCCGATCGTCCGCTGTGGGGCGACAATCACCTGCACACGTCGCTGTCGTTCGATGCGGGAGCTTTCGGAAACCGTGTCGGATTGCGTGACGCCTATCGGCTTGCTCGTGGCGAGGAGATAACCGCATCTTCTGGCCAGCCTGTGCGGCTTGGCCGTCCGCTTGATTGGATTGCAATTACCGACCACTCCGATGGAATGGGGTTTACTGTCGATGTTTTGGCGGGATTGCCGACCGTCACAAAATACGAACAGGGTGCGCGCTGGTCGAAGGCCTTTAACGCCGGGGGCCAGGTGGCGGTCGAGGCCACGGTTGATATGATCACTACCTTTTCTCAGGGCAAAGTAAATCCTGAAATGTTCGCCAACTATTCGCCCGGCTCACGTCGATTCGCAACACTCTGGGATGACGTTATTAATGCGGCAGAGGAATTCAACGAACCGGGTCGGTTCACAGCCTTTATCGGGTATGAATGGACATCGTTGGTGAAGGGCGGCAACATGCACCGCAATGTAATTTTCCGCGATGGAGCAGATCGGGCACGCCAAGTGGTGCCGTATACGACGATTCCACCGATTGGCAGTCCGGACCCACTCGATCTGTACAAATATCTGGAGAATTACGAGGCCAAAACCAATGGTGCGGCGATGGCATTCGCACATAATGGCAATTTGTCGAACGGTATTATGTTCCCCGTCGATGCTCAATATACGGGCCGGAAACTGGACAAGAATTATGTCGAGCAGCGAGCCAAGTGGGAACGCTTGTATGAGATTACCCAGATCAAGGGCGATGGCGAAGCGCATCCGTTTTTGTCCCCCGACGACGAGTTTGCCGATTATGGCACCTGGGACGTCGGCAATCTCGATCTGACCGAAGCAAAAACCGATGACATGCTTGCTGCTGAGTATGCGCGCGAAGCGCTGAAGAACGGCCTGGCTATCGAGAAGAAGCTTGGCACGAACCCCTATAAATTCGGCATCGTCGGAGCTACCGACAGCCACACTTCGCTGCCAACAGCCGAAGAAGACAATTTCTTCGGCAAGCATGCAGGTTATGAACCTTCACCGAAGCGGCTAAACCATCCGTTAGTGAAAACTAAAATTGGCGAGTATTCGGGTTGGAAAATGTTGAGTTCGGGCTATACGGCGGTCTGGGCCAGGGAAAACACCCGGGAATCCCTATTTGATGCAATGGACCGCAAGGAAGTATATGCCACTACCGGCCCGCGCATGACGGTCCGTTTCTTTGGCGGGTGGGCCTATGCCAAGGCGGATTTGAACAGCCGCCAGCCTGCCTTCGTCGGCTACAGCAAGGGCGTTCCCATGGGTGGCGACCTGACCGCCGCCCCCGAAGGCAAGGCACCGACCTTCATGGCGATTGCACTGCGTGATCCTATAGGCGCCAATCTTGACCGTGTTCAGATTATCAAGGGCTGGCTTGACGCCGCTGGCAAGACCCATGAGAGGGTCTATGATGTCGCCTGGTCTGACGGCCGCAAACCCGACGCGAATGGCAAGCTGCCTCCGGTGGGCAACACGGTTGATGTGGCCGCGGCAAACTGGACCAATTCAATTGGTACAGCAGAACTGGCGGCGGTCTGGTCCGATCCAGATTTCGATCCCGCCCAAAAAGCGTTCTACTACGTCAGGGTTTTGGAGATCCCTACACCACCTTGGTATGTCTATGATGCCTTCCGGTTCGGTACCGAGATCCCCAATAACGCTCCAACATCCCATCAAGAACGGGCCTACACCACGCCGATCTGGTACACGCCGTAGGCTTCTGTTTACTTCCGAGTTAGGTCAACTTTAGCCGAGCTCGGCTTGGAGGATCATGGCAGTTCAACGTTTGTGTGCCGCCAAAATTGAGCCATGTCGGAGAGAACGCAATCTAAGCAGCAGGCCCCATTGCGTTTCAGGGAAATGCGATACCGGCCTCGGGGTTGGCGCCTGTTGGCCGTTCGAGGATCATTGTTGCTAGCGATCGCCGCATTCGGCCAAAGCTGCGCGGGTTCAGACCCTGGGGCTGTTCAGTATCCACCCTACAAAGTGCGCGCCCAGACCGAGGTCCAGGACGGTTTTCAGGTCAGTGTTGCTGTGCCGACGGCGGGTGAGGCGGCGGCCATTTATGGCGTAGACTTGGCCGAGAAGCAGATCCAACCAGTTTGGATTCAGGTCCGAAATAAGTCCAATTCGCCATACTGGTTTCTCACCTCAGGGCTCGACGCCAATTATTTTGCCGCCTCCGAGGCGGCCTATGCCTTTCACACCGCGTCCGAAAAAACCAATGATGAAATTGATGAGCGGTTCGACAGCCTGCAATTTATAAATCCGGTCATGCCGGGTACCACCGCCTCCGGGTTTGTGTTGACCAATCTGGACGAGGGCGTCAAGGCTTTGGACATCGATCTGATATCCAGAGGAGATGCTCGAAGCTTCACCTTCGTCACCGCGGATCCGACTTTCATAGCGACGCGTAACCGAGTGAATTTTGACAGACTCTATAGTCCCGATGAACTCCTTCACGTCGACGACGAGGACGAATTCCGAACGTTGCTGGAAGGAATGCCTTGTTGCACCACAAACAAGCAAGGCACGGAAACCGGCGACCCTCTGAACCTTATTTTGATTGGTGCAAGGCGAGACATAATTGCAGCATTGACCCGCCGTCAATGGCACCCTACCGAAGTCCTCCATGTCGAATCAATCTGGCGCACCGTCAAATCATTCGTTCAAGGATCACGCTATCGCTATTCGCCGATAAGTCCGTTGTACGTTTATGGCCGAGCCCAAGACGGTGCCGCGCAAAAGGCTCGGGCCACCATACATGAACGCAATCATGCCCGATTCTGGCAAAGCCCGATCCGATTTCGAGGCCAAACAGTATGGGTCGGGCAAATCAGCCGCGACATCGGTGTGAAGTACACGTTGAAGTCGCCGACCATCTCGACACACGTGATTGATCCCGACGTCGACGAGGCGAGGCGCTATATGCTCGAGGATCTAGCCTACTCACAGGCAGTGAACAAGATCGGCTTCGTCAAAGGCGTCGGCGAAGTCAGGCAACAGGTGCCGCGCTTCAACCTGGTCGGCGACCCTTATTACACGGACGGCCTGCGTGCGGTGATGTTTTTCGCGCCGAGGCCCTATACGCTGAGCGATCTGGACGTTCTCGATTGGGAGCAACCTCCAAGCTTCCGGCGAGACCCCGAGCTTTCGTCGGCTGGTGGGCGGAATAACTGATGATGACTTGCCGCGGCATCATTGGCGTCCGGTCAAAGACGGTAATGTCGTATTTGGCTGCTGGCACGCTGCTGCTCACTGCAGCTTGCGGATCGTCTTTCCACAGGCCGGTATTGGTGGACGATGGCTTTTTGCGTGAACGCGCAATCACAAAAACCGAGGACGACATTCGGGTGTCGGCTGCGGTTCCCAGCGCGGGAGAAGCCAGATCCGCCTTTGGCATCGACCTCAGCGAGCGCGGCATCCAGCCGCTCTGGCTCGAAATCGAGAACGGTACCAATCGCCCGTTTATCTTTCTTCCGACGGGCCTCGACCCGGAATACTTTGCGCCGCTTGAAGTTGCGTTTCTCTATGGAGACGACCTTACCGAGGAAGGTCGCGCAACGTTGGCGGAGCACATCAAAGAGCTTAGCTTCGATAGCCGTAAGCTAATTTACCCAGGCGAGACGGTCTCCGGATTTGTGTACGTCAACCGGTTTGATCCCTCGCTGGTGGCTGAGGTCACCCTTATCGGCCGAAAATGGAGTGACAGAATTGCCTTGTTGGTCCCAGTGCCGGGGACGGTTGGGGGACAGCTGGGCGTGGACGCGGCGAGGCAGGTTCACAGCGACGACGAATTCACCGAGATCGACGACGAGGCGACGTTGCGGGCGGCGCTGGCAGAGTTGGCGTGCTGCGCGGCTCGGGAGAAGGGCTCTGAGGAAACATTGCCGCTCAATCTGGTGCTCATCGGTACCGTTGCTGAACTAGGCCCGGCATTCACAAGCAGAGGCTACCGGTACACACCGGCCAGCCCTTTATATGCCTTCGGACGTCAACAAGACCTTTCAGGCCACAGGACCAGTCGTTGGGTGGCGCCGCAGCCGCATACCCTGCGATTTTGGCTGACGCCTCTGCGCTATCGCGGCAAGCCTATCTGGGTCGGACAGGTGAGTAGCCGGCGAGGCGGACGGTTTGCCGGATCTGTCGAAGAAAGGCAACGGATTGAGCCTGACGTGGACGAAGCCCGCAACGATCTCATCCAGGATCTCCTCTATTCTCAGTCAATACGCAAGATAGGATTCGTGACGGGGGTTGGGCGTGTAGCGGCAAACCGGCAGGAACAAAAGTCGGACAGTTTCGTCTTTCACACCGATGGCCTGCGCGGTGTCATATTATTTGGGGGTAAGGACGTATCACTTGCCATGATAGATTTCTTCGATTGGGAAAATCTCGTCGACCACTACTGGCAGAAAACAGAATGAAATGTGCATTCTGTCGGTTCCGGATGATACCGCGGCAAGAACGGCACGACGCACGAACGCGTCTATGACGTCGCATGTGCGGATGGGCGGGCAGTTGTCAACCGGCGATGCGAAAGCCCGGTTGGCAATACTGTCGATGTGGCGGCTGCCACCTACACCAACACAATCGACGATCCGCTGCTAACGGCACAGTGGGTTGATCCGGATTTCGATTCCAGCCAACGGGCATTCTATTATGTCCGGGTACTTGAGATCCCCAAACCGCGTTGGAGCGCCTACGATCAGAAACGGTTTGGCATAAAGATGCCCGGTGCCGTACCGATGACCGTGCAGGACCGTGCTTATACCTCGCCAATCTGGTACACGCCATAGACTCCTGTTCACTTCGGCTTCGGGTCGGGTTAGGTCTATCCGGTCCAGAATCTGATACGCCGGCCTTCACCAACAAGGGACATTGCCTCCACCCGGCAAAAAATTAGATTTGCTCGCAGAAGTGGTTTCCTAAAACGGTCGTTTCCGGCGTCTACCAAAAACCTATTCAAAACCCCCTCGATTCACGCCGTTCCAAGCACCGCTATTCTCGTGGGGCTTGTGGGCCAATGGCGGCTTAGGCCCTGATAGCGACTGAATCTCTGATAGGCCCGTTCGGCTCTTATGGTAGAGTCGAGGAGAGGCGCGGTGGCTTGGGCCCTTTGGGCATCACCCCGTTTCCCCTCCCCGCTCATCGAACCGGACTTGCGGAATTCCCGCTTCCGGCTCTCCGACTGACTTCACCACTGGCACACGGCGTCCGGCCACTTCACTTTGGTGCGTTGCGACGACACCGTGGCAGGTATCCGCCTTCGCCATGTGGTAGAGCTTCCTCCGAGGGTTTCGGATCGTTATCGGTGTTACCAGGCTCATCGCCAATCACCTCCACCTCACCTTCTTCACAAGCGTGCCAGAAGTCAGGGTCCTTTGCTCCGCCGGCATTACCCAGCCTCAACGCTCGTATGACCCTGTCCGACTCCCGCCTGGACCGCCGACTGAAAACGACGTTGAGGCCGCAACCCTCGCCCAAAACGGGTCTCCCCCGATTACCCGGAACACCTTTCCGACGTGCCGTGCCTACTACCCCGGCGGACCGAGCGGGTGCGCTTGTAGATTTCTTCCCCGCGCGTGCTGCCTTCCCCAAATGGCAGGAGGGTCGGCATCCGCATTGTCACTTTCGAGGCCTGCTCAGGCTTCACGCGTGTTACGGCCCGCCGGATCGCTCAGCCGCCCATGGCGACCTTTGTCACGAGGCTTCAGCCCGGCCGGTTACCCAGACCAAGCCGCTCGTCAGCTACCGGACTTATCGACAATTATCCGTGTGGATCCCTCCTCCACTGGTGTT
>Ga0315336_1001951_pt1 | contig 34957 bp, 24 predicted proteins | sample ASW5metaG_FD_204512 | JGI IMG/M metagenome (GOLD analysis project Ga0315336, IMG submission 204512) | Ammonia-oxidizing marine archaeal communities from Monterey Bay, California, United States - ASW #5 | ecosystem: Environmental > Aquatic > Marine > Intertidal zone | place: USA: California...
ACCACATGCTCCACCGCTTGTGCGGGCCCCCGTCAATTCCTTTGAGTTTCAGCCTTGCGACCGTACTCCCCAGGCGGGGCACTTAATGCGTTAGCTGCGACAGGGAAGGGATCGATACCTCCCCCACCTAGTGCCCATCGTTTACGGCCAGGACTACCGGGGTATCTAATCCCGTTCGCTCCCCTGGCTTTCGTATCTCAGCGTCAGTATCAGACCAGAAGGCCGCCTTCGCCACCGGTGTTCTTCCCAATATCAATGCATTTCACCGCTACACTGGGAATTCCGCCTTCCTCTCCTGAACTCAAGCTAAATAGTTTCAAACGCAATTCCACGGTTGAGCCGTGGGCTTGCACGTCTGACTTAAATAGCCGCCTACATACTCTTTACGCCCAATAATTCCGAACAACGCTTGCCCCCTCCGTATTACCGCGGCTGCTGGCACGGAGTTAGCCGGGGCTTCCTTTAATGGTACCGTCAGAATTCTTCCCATTTGACAGAGGTTTACGACCCAAAAGCCTTCATCCCTCACGCGGCGTTGCTGCGTCAGGCTTTCGCCCATTGCGCAATATTCCCCACTGCTGCCTCCCGTAGGAGTCTGGACCGTGTCTCAGTTCCAGTGTGGCCGATCACCCTCTCAGGCCGGCTAACCATCGTCGCCTTGGTGGGCTGTTATCCCGCCAACAAGCTAATGGTCCGCGAACTCATCTACAAACGGAGTTTGAGACTCCTTTGGCCACGTCACATAAGAGACGTGGTCTTATCCGGTATTAGCACAGCTTTCGCCGAGTTATCCCGAATTCGTAGGCAGATTATTCACGTGTTACTCACCCTTGCGCCACTTTACTATTTCCCCGAAAGGAAAATTCTCGTTCGACTTGCATGTGTTAGGCACGCCGCCAGCGTTCGTTCTGAGCCAGGATCAAACTCTCCAGTTATATAACTTGGAATTTAATCCAGAATAAATCAAAGTAAATTGTTGCTAGACCCGCAACATCTTTTGACACCTATTCAATTTTCAAAGAGCAAAGTCAAAGAAAGCGTATAAATACGCAACTTTGATGAAAATGTATTCTGAATTTTCTGAAAAAAGGCGAGAAATCTACATTTGAAAGCCTTTTCCTTAAAATTGCCCAGAAAAAACTTTCAGATATAGATTTTCAGGCACTTGTTCAGCCGGTAATAATAGTCCCTGAATCTTTGAAAAGCAAGATCTTTATTACATAAATGTACGATTTTTTGAATATTTTTCAAAATTTCTCTACCTAAAAGATTTCTCTTGAAAAATATTGATATAAAAAAGTTGTTTAGTGGGTTTAGTCTGTTTTTTCTCCGGCTTCCTCGACCATTTGTAGGCTTTTGAGGGTATAAAGCTTATGGTATAGACCTTTTTTTTCCATCAACTGGGCGTGGTTACCACTTTCGATGAGTTTTCCTTTGTCCAAAACTATAATGCGTTCAGCATTGTGAATGGTCGAAAGTCGATGAGCAATAATAAACGAGGTGCGGCCTTGCATCAGTCTTTTTAGTGCCTCCTGGATGAGTAATTCAGATTCATTGTCCAATGCTGATGTAGCCTCATCAAGAATCAGGATGCGTGGGTTTTTTAGTATTGCACGAGCAATGGCAATACGTTGTCGTTGCCCTGCTGAAAGGCGAATGCCTTTTTCACCGACGATGGTGTCGTAACCTTCAGGTGTTTCCATTATAAATGTATGAGCGTTGGCGGCTTTCGCAGCTTGGATAACTTCTTCTTGCGTCACACCGGGTTTTGCGTATTCAATATTTTTTAAGATAGTGCCGCCAAACAAAATCGTTTCTTGCGGAACAATACCGATCTGTTGCCAGTAACTGGATTGTTTAACAGTTTTTATGGGAATGCCATCGATGCGTATTTCTCCCTTGATAGGATCATAAAACCGGTGTAGCAGTTGTACCAACGTGCTCTTACCAGCACCACTTGGTCCTACCAGGGCTATCGTTTGCCCCGGGTCTACAGTAAAACTAATTCCTTGGATCACTTCTTGATCCTTTCTATAATAGAAGTGGACGTCGTCCAGCTCCACTTTCCCTTCAATATATGGCAAGACCTTAGCTGCTGGCAGGTCACGCACTTCGCCTTCCATCGCGAGAATTTCAAAAATGCGTTTACTAGCACCGACTCCCTCTTGCATGCGTGCGTACAGACGTGCGAAACTGCCCATTGGCCCGGCAATGATTGTTGCATAAAGGATGAATGCTATGAGCTCTCCGGGGCTGATTTCTCCGAGAATCACTTCGCGTCCGCCATACCACAGCAAAATGAGTGAAGTGGTGAAGGCGATGAATCCGATACTTGGGCCGAAAAATGAAGAGATGATGACGCGTTTTTTAGCGGACTGGAAACTATCTTCTATGGCACTGCCAAAGCGTTCATTCTCGAGTTTACTGCGCACGAAAGATTTTACAATCTGTATACAAGAAATATTTTCTTCGAGTACGGTGGTGGATACGGCGAGCTTATCTTGGATTTCTGTGGACAGCTTTTTTAGTTTACGACCAAACGTTCTCGCGAACAATACAAGAATTGGAGCAAGTATCATAACCAAGCAGGTCAACTTCCAGTTCATATAGGTAATGATAATAATGCCGCCAAATAGCCGAATTGATTGTTGTAGTAGGGTCGCGGGTAGATCGGTTACTATGCTTTCGATGGTAGTGATATCGTTGGTCATACGGGAGACGATTTCGCCGGTACGGCGCTTAATGAAAAAGCTGAGTGAGAGTGTTTGCAGATGTTTGAACAGTTTGATGCGAAAATCGGTGACTGCGCGTTTTTCTGTCAGATCAAATAAATAGTTGTGCGCGGTAGAAAAAACCAGTTGCAAGAGAAAGAGTCCAGCAATGCTGAGTGTCAGATTGTTCATCAAGGTCATGTTCTTTTCAATCATGACGACATCGACCAGTTTTTTGATATAGAGAGGTACGGCGAGGTTGGTCAACGATGCGATAATGAGACAGGCGGCTCCTACATACAATGCTTTCTTGTAGGGAATGAGAAGTTTTAGGAGTTGTCGATAATTTTTCATTTAGGTTGAGCAGGTTTTAGTCATGCTGGTTTAGTTGGTTAATGTAGCATATTATTTTTAAAGACCAATTAAGTGATTTTTGGAGAGTTTCCTTTGTTGGCTAAACTTTCAGCGATATTTTCGGATATAAAAATTCAACACACGGTTTTTGCATTGCCTTTTGCAGTGATGAGCGCTTTCATTGCTGCAGAGGGATTGCCTGAAACGAAAAAGTTGGCGTGGGTCGTGGCATGCATGGTGGGCGCAAGAAGTGCGGCTATGGCTTTTAATCGAATTGTCGATGCACGATATGATATGAAAAATCCACGTACTCAGGGTAGAGCTCTGCCTTCAGGACGCGTGGATGAGAGAAGCTACTGGTTATTTTTGATTGCATTTTCTTTTGTTTTTGTTTTTTCGGCAGGCATGTTGAACCAGCTTGCTTTATACCTTTCACCTCTGGCACTTATAATCGTATTTTTTTATTCGCTGACGAAACGCTTCACGGTTTATTCGCATTTTTGGTTGGGGCTTGCTATCTCGATTGCGCCGGTGGGAGCTTGGGTTGCGATCCGCGAAGAAATCTCTTTTATTTCTTTATTATTGGGGACGGCAGTGGTTTTCTGGCTTGTTGGCTTCGACATCCTTTACTCCTGTATGGATGTGGAGTTTGATAGAGAAAGTAATTTAAAATCCATTCCTCAAAGATTTGGCATTGAAAATGCCTTGCGCATTGCATTCGTTTCTCATGGTTTGACGGTTCTTTTTCTGTTTGTCCTTTTGCAATTTGTTGACGAGTTGGGGGTTTTGTATTCAATCGGAGTGATTATTGTTGCGGGATTATTGATGTATGAACATTCGCTGGTTAGCCCAGGTGATCTTTCAAAAATAAATATTGCGTTTTTCAATATGAATGGAATTATAAGTATTGGTCTTATGTTTTTTGTCATTGCTGATTATGTGTGGATGTAGATTCCTGTTTAAACCCTATATCTTTATTTCTCATTAACAGGAAATCTAGTATAATTTTTCTTATACTTTTTCTTGATGTGAGTGTGTGACTATTAATGATTTTTGAGTTCGAAGATAAAAATTTAAATCCTATTTTAGAAAAGGTAAGCGCACAAGAGCGCTTATCTTTAGAAGATGGGGTAACGCTTTGGAAAAGTCCCGACCTCCTAGGTGTGGGTTATCTGGCCAATCAAGTCCGCGAGAGGATGAATGGGGATACAACCTATTTCATTCACAACCGTCATATTAACCCCACCAATATTTGTATACACAGTTGCCAGTTTTGTGCATTTGGTGTGAAAGAAGATCATCCTCATGCTTACGAAAAGTCTTTGGATGAGATTTTTTTAGATGCGGAAAAATATAATGGTGGCGATGTCAGCGAGTTTCATATAGTAGGTGGTCTTCACCCAGACCTTCCTTTTGAATATTATCTGGATATGTTAAAGGGATTAAAAGAGCGTTTTCCTGAAGTTCATATTCAGGCTTTCACGGCTATTGAACTGGGCTATTTAGCTGAATTGGCAAATCTTCCCTTGGATGAAACCCTAATGATACTCAAGAGTGCGGGCCTCGGATCTATTCCTGGAGGTGGTGCGGAGATATTTGCCAAAAGAGTGCGAAAAAAGATTTGTGGCGAAAAATTAATTGGAGAACACTGGTTACATGTTCATGAAACAGCACATAATTTGGGGCTAAAAAGTAATGCGACTATGTTATATGGTCACTTAGAAACTGTGGAAGAAAGGGCCGATCATTTAGTTCAGTTAAGGGAATTGCAGGACCAGACAAATGGATTTGTCACTTTTATCCCTTTAGCGTTTCATCCTGAAAATACGGTATTGGAATTTTTAAAGACAACACCTGGTCAGTTGGACCTAAGAGCATTGGCCGTTTCCAGGTTGATATTGGACAATTTTCCACATATAAAAGCTTTCTGGATAATGATTACGCCAAAAATTGCTCAGCTAGCGCAATCCTTTGGCGCGGATGATATGGATGGAACTGTTGTTGAGGAAAAAATTATTCATGCTGCTGGCGCTGCAACGGATCAGATTTTTCGCCAAGATCAAATAATACATATGATTAAGGAAGCCGGTAGAAAGGCAGTCGAACGAGATACCCTTTATGAGAACGTAGAAAGCCGAGAAGTGGGAGTTTGAAGGGGCGCCTGTTTTTAAATCTAACTGAAAATCATTGACAAACTGCTGGCAAAGAAAACAAGGCAGAACCTGTGGTTGAAGCTGATCGTGTACTTGAAGGAAAAAAGCTATGAAGATGCATCATTTAGACAAAGAAAAGGTAGAGGCGATCATGTTAAAAGTGAAGCAGGTAGTTGAGTCGGGGCAATACCCTGCAGATATCATCGAAGAAATTTTTCAACTCTCCGAAGTTGATGGTGAAAAGTTTTTAGAATGTAAAACCCATCCCATCCAAAAAGAAAAAGTAAACTTCGAAATTGATCCGGAAAAGGGGGTTCGATTTTTTGATCCTTTCAATTTTTTCACTCGGGGAATCTATAAGGATATGGATGGTTTGACCGTATGGACTCAGGACAACCTCAAAGAACCTTGGGAATACGACGAAGAAAAATAACTTATCCCACGCGAGATTAGCTCTATAAATTAAAAAAAGCCCCGTGCTTAAAGCACGGGGCCTTATATTTTTCTATTTATAAACAGATTTAGCTTTTTTCCTGATCTTTACTGAAATCGTAGGAGCCTTTTCTGGGTAGCGATGCAGTGAAATTATCTGCTACTTCTTTCATTGCTTGATCTTTAGCATCTCCTTCCTCTTGAGCTTTTTTTCTTGCCAATGCTTCTTTTTCTTCCTCAGTCAAGTTTTCTTCAGGAGCAGCATCTTTTCCTTCTTCAATTGAAGCCTGTTGACCTTCCTCTATTTGATCGCTCTCATCTTGTTCCTGTGCTTCTTTCATCGAAGATTTAAAGTTCTTAATACTGCGACCAAATGCACTGCCAATTTCGGGAAGTTTTCCCGCTCCAAAAATAATCATTATGATGACTAAAATAATCATCAATTCAGGAAACCCAATTCCCATCATAACTTATATCCTCCGCAATATTTAGAAAACAACCCCAGGCCTTAGCCTAACTAGAACCAGATTTTTTGAGATTTTATTGATTTTTTTAAGTTTATCCCTTTTTCGTTGAATACAGTTTATCCTTTTTTGGTCGTTGAACACAAGGGGAATAATAATAGTCTAGAGGGAAATGCAAGCATTAGACTAATTTTAAATTTGTTTTTAAAATTCTTGCAACAAATTACACCACAGATCAAATTTCCGATATGGGTTGGGAGGTAAATACTAGAGAAAACCCTATTACGCTTAGGAAACAGCAAAACACGATAACCTATTATAAAAAAAGGGTCTAGACATTTAACCAAGATAAATTAGATTCTTAGAATCATATCAGATTTTCTTATCGCTCACCTTGACATGATGAAATATTAGTCTTATTTAGGAACTAGTTAGGAAAAGAAATACATTCATTTACTCAATCAGGTAAATTTAAAAGTAGATATATAGAAAGGAATCATCAAATGGGAAAGATTGTAGGCATTGATTTAGGCACCACCAATTCAGTGGTAGCCGTAATGGAGGGTAGCGAGCCAAAAGTTATACTTAATGAGGAAGGTAGTCGAACCACCCCATCCGTGGTCGCCTTCACAAAAGAGGGTGAAATTCTTGTGGGCCAGGTAGCTAAACGGCAGGCAATCGCTAACCCGGAAAATACAATTTTTTCTGTCAAAAGGTTTATGGGCCGTTCTTTGAATGAAGTTGCAGAAGAAATGAAAATGGTACCTTATGAGGTAGTGCAAGGCGCTAAAGGCGAAGTGCGAATTAAAGCGGGAGGCAAATCTTACACCCCCCCAGAGATTTCAGCAATGATTCTTCAAAAACTAAAAAAATCCGCTGAAGCTTATCTAGGGCAACCTGTAACGGAAGCTGTAATCACTGTTCCTGCATATTTTAATGATGCTCAAAGACAGGCCACAAAAGATGCAGGAAAAATTGCCGGTCTCGAAGTAAAACGAATCATCAACGAACCCACTTCATCTGCACTAGCTTATGGCCTGGATAAAAATAAAGATCACACCATCGCTGTATATGATTTCGGTGGCGGAACTTTCGATGTTTCTATCCTTGAAGTCGGCGACAATGTCGTAGAAGTTAAAGCCACTCATGGAGACACCCACCTTGGAGGTGACAATTTTGACCAACGTATCATCGACTGGCTTGTAGCAGAGTTTAAAAAAGATCAAGGGGTCGACCTTTCAAAAGACAACATGGTTTTACAACGCTTAAAAGAAGCTGCAGAAAAAGCCAAGATGGAACTCTCTACCACAAACGAAACAGATATTAATCTTCCATTCATTACAGCAGATGCATCGGGACCTAAGCATTTAAACATCAAGCTCTCCCGAGCTAAGTTTGAGTCTATGGTAGATGACCTAATCGAAAAATCTAAAAAGCCTTGTGTTCAGGCCATGAAAGATGCGGGAATTAAGGCAGATCAGGTTCATGAAGCAGTCCTAGTTGGTGGTTCCACAAGAATTCCTAAGGCACAGGAGCTAGTTAAAAACTTATTTGGTAAAGACCCTCATCATGGAGTTAATCCTGACGAAGTTGTCGCTCTTGGCGCAGCAGTTCAAGCAGGGGTTCTTTCCGGCGATGTGAAAGATATTTTATTGTTAGATGTAACTCCTCTGTCATTGGGAATAGAAACCATGGGAGGTGTAACAACTCGTCTCATAGACCGAAACACAACCATACCGACCCGAAAAGCAGAAACATTTTCTACAGCAGCTGACAATCAGCCATCCGTTGAAGTTAATGTCATTCAGGGTGAGCGGGAAATGGCCAAAGATAATCGGTCGATTGGAAAATTTCACCTCGATGGTATTCCGCCTGCACCCCGAGGTATGCCACAAATCGAAGTCACCTTTGATATCGATGCGAATGGTATCCTAAATGTTGGCGCCAAAGATAAAGGAACTGGTAAAGACCAAAAAATTACCATACCCGACTCTACAGGATTATCTGATAGTGAAATCGAAAATATGGTAAAAGATGCTGAAGCCAACGCCGATGCTGATAAAGAACGGCGTGAAAAAATCGATGTCAAAAACCAGCTCGATTCTGTTATCTACAACCTTGAAAAAACCCTAAAGGACAATAAAGATAAATTCAAGGAAGAAGATGTTAAAGAAGCCGAAACCACTGTGGAAGAAGCCAAGGGTCATCTGGAAGGTGAAGTTGATGTTATGAAAGAGCAAATCGAAAAGGTCAATCAGATTGCCCACAAACTCGCTGAAGCAATGTATGCCCAAACCAAAGACGAAGCAGGAGGAGACTCTGGAGATGCGGGTGATGCGGGTGATGCGGGTGATACTGGTGATACTGGTGAACCTGGTGCAGAGAATGAACAAGCAAAAGCCGAAGACGATGTCGTTGATGCAGAGTTTGAAGATATCGGTAAAAAATAAACCCTCCCAACCCTCCCGGTAAAATCGGGAGGGTTACTTTTTAGAAAAAAACAGCATGCCTAAGAAAAAAACAACTCCTCCTAAAGAGGAGAAACCGGCAATCAATATTGTTGATCGCCGCTCTGCCTTATTAGAAGAGGACGAACTAAATCAAATAAGCGAACAGGAAGAAAGACTCCCCTCCTACGTTGAAAAACTCAAACAAGAAGCAGAAGAAAAAGACCAAAAACTTAAGGACTATATAGCTGCTTACAAAGAAAAAACGGCTGCAGATGATGGTTTCAGAAAACGTCTGGAAAAAGATAACGATGTCCGTCTCGACCAATTTAAAGCCAATTTATTCTCAAGATTAGTACCTGTATTAGATAATTTGAACCGTGCTATTCAGGCTGCCAGCACAAACCGTGATTTTGATGGATTAAACCAGGGTGTTGAGATGGTATCCAAACAATTCAGCCGTGAGCTGAAAAACAACAATGTCGAAATCATTGATGTTAAAAACCGAAAATTTGATCCAAAAACTGATGAGGTTTTTCTGACCGAAGAAACCAATGATCCTGAAATGGATAATATGATTATTCAGGAACTCGAACCGGGCTATATTTTCAAAGACAAACTAATTAAAGCCGCAAAGGTAAAAGTGGCTCATTTAAAAACCTAAATGCCCTTGCCTAGTTCGTGAGCAAGCAAATCTTTCCTAAATTTTTCTCATGAGTCAACGCGATTATTATGAAGTCCTTGAGGTTTCGAAAAACGTTAACGAAGCCGAGCTTAAAAAGGCCTACAGACAAAAAGCTCTAAAATTCCATCCCGACAAAAACCCTGGAGATAAACAAGCAGAAGATCATTTCAAAGAAGCTTCAGAGGCTTACGAAGTATTAAAAGATCCTGAAAAAAGGCAAATATACGATCAATTCGGCCATGATGGATTAAAGGGAAGAGGGTTTAATGGGTTTAGTGGGTTTGATGATATCTTCTCCCAATTCGGCGATATTTTTGGTGATTTCTTCGGCGGAGGAAATCAAAGAGAAAGAACCGGCGCTGACCTGCGCCTAGATATTCGCATCAGTTTTAAAGAAGCCGCTTTCGGAACCAAAAAAGAGGTTGAGGTCGAAAAATACCATTCTTGTGGAACTTGTAAAGGATCGCGATCTAAACCAGGACATTCACCACAAACTTGCCGAACTTGTCGAGGCACAGGCCAAGTGGTGCGAGCTCAAGGATTTTTCAGTGTTCAATCCCACTGTCCCGATTGTAGAGGGGCGGGACAAACAATAACTCATCCTTGTGACGAATGTCGTGGCGAAGGCCGTATAAGAAGAAATGAAAGCTTATCCATCAATATTCCCGCAGGTGTCGGCGACGGTGCCCAACTCCGATTACAAGGAAAAGGAGAATCTCTCCCGGGTCTGCCTCCCGGAGACCTCTATGTCATCACTCATGTCACACAACATGAATTTTTTCATCGCGAAGAAAATGATATTCATTGCAAAATGACTTTAACCTTTCCTCAAGCGGCTTTAGGTACTGACATAGAAGTATCTTTATTAGAAGAAAACAAAACGAAAGTCATTTCTATTCCACCAGGTACCCAAAACAATGGAACCTACCGTATCCCAGGGGGTGGAATACCCAGACTGCGAGGAGGAGGAAGAGGAAACCACATTATTCACTTCTCCGTTGAAACTCCAAAGTTTTTAAATAAGAGACAAAAAGAACTATATAAGGAACTTGCCGAAATAGACGGGCACTCTTTCACTGATACGTTAAAAGGCTTATTTCAAAAATTAAAAATGTAAATTGTTATCGTTCTAGCAAGTGAGGTTTAAAAATTCGAAATAGCTTTTTAACCAAATGAACTCCATGCTTTTTTCTTCCTTTTCAATTTTTCTATTCCTGTAAAAGACTCATACTTGTATTACCTGTAAATGCATAATTGGAAGAAGTGCTTCTAAAACTTTGCATAAAATCTTCAAACAACGAAGGTTTGAGTCCACCACCCTATTCCCGCTTAATTAGTTTTCTCTTAATTCACAAAAGTTAATAAATTCTAATTAAGTTTTTTTAATTCTCCTTTAATACCAGTTTAATTTCAAAATCTTATTCTTAATACAAGCAGAATTAAAACAGAAAACGTTTATCTTTAAAAAATAAATTATTTTATGGAGGGCTACATGAATATTGATAGGAAAAAATATTTCTTCGCTACATTATTGTTTTTATTTTTAAGTTTCCCATTTTTGAATGGAGCTAGTTTTAACTCTGCTTTTGCCCTAAGTGATAAAGTAAATCCTGTAGGCACCAATTTAATTGTCGAAATAGCTAAAAAGCAAAACCCTGCTGTTGTTTTTGTAACATCAAAAACTAAATTTCAGCCTACCAAAGGAACCCCCCCTCAATATCGAGGTCCATTTGGCCAATTCGGGCCTTTTGGAGGTCCAGGGCCCTTTCCACCATCTCCTGCGCCAGGGAACGGGTCTGGAACTGGATTTCTAATTGATAAAGAAGGACACATTCTAACAAACAACCATGTTGTGGAAAATGCAGATGTCATCAAAATTACCCTTGAGAACGATAAAGAATTTGAAGCTAAATTAATAGGCTCCGATTCCAAAACAGATATCGCATTGCTAAAAATTGTTAAACAGCCAGGGGACAACACAGATTTTCCACATTTAACCTTGGGAAATTCGGAGAAAGTAGAAGTTGGAGAATGGGTTGTAGCTATTGGGAATCCATTTGGTCTTGATCATACAGTAACCGCAGGGGTAGTGAGTGCCAAGGCTCGTAATATTGGAGCCGGGCCTTACGATGAATTCATCCAAACCGATGCATCCATTAACCCAGGAAACAGTGGCGGTCCATTGCTTAATATGGACGGTGAAGTAATCGGTATCAATACCGCAATTTTTTCTAAGACTGGCGGTAATGTGGGAATTGGTTTTACCATCCCCATCAATATGGCAAGCGACATACTCGACGAATTAAAGAATGATGGCAGAGTAACACGCGGTTGGTTAGGTGTCCTGATTCAAAAAATTACCCCGGGGTTGGTTGAAACATTCAAGCTTTCTGATGCGCATGGCGCACTGGTCAATGACGTAGTTCCAAACGGACCCGCGGCTAAAGGGGGCCTAAAAAGAGGAGACGTTATTGTTAAGTTTAATGGTAAAAAAATTGTTTCTGTAGGAAGCCTACCAAAACAGGTTGCCGCTGTTGAGCCAGGAAATTCTGTAAAAGTAGAAATAGTTCGCGATGGTTATAAAAAATTACTAGACGTTACTATAGATAAAATGAAGGAAAAAAAACAAGCATAATTGCCCTCAAGGCCGCTCCCTGCAGGAAAAATTAGGAAACTACACTTTAAAGGTTATCCCCAACTGGTTCGCCTCTAAGGTCTTCCTCTCAATGGGTGGCACGGCTTGCTGCAAGGCAAGCAAACCTCCGAAAAGGGAGCTGTTGTCAAGGCAGCTCCCTTTTTATATTTTAAAAGCTAAAAACTCAGGAAACTTTTATTTAAGAAACTGGCTGTGGGGAAGCTTGGTGGTTTTCATAAGATACTGATCCACAGATCGCGCAGCTTCACGGCCTTCAGCAATAGCCCACACAACAAGAGATTGCCCTCGTGTCATATCCCCCGCAACAAAAACACCTTCAACACTTGTCATTTTATTTGTATCGCAGGAAACATTTTCTCGCTCATCCAGATCAAGTCCTAATTCCTTAACCATTCCCTCGTGGATAGGATGGACAAATCCCATAGCCAGAAGAATGAGATCCACATCCAACTCAAACTCGGATTCAGGAACTTCATTCATTGAAGCTCGACCCGTTTGGGGATCTGGTTCCCCAAAAACCATTTTTACACCATGAATTTTTGATACATTTCCATCCTTGCCGGTCAATTTTTTGGTTGCAACGCAATATTCTGTAATTTTTTCTTTTCCTTCCCGTTCATTTGCTTCTTCATGCGAAGAGGAAACCCTAAAAGTTTTCGGCCATTGAGGCCAAGGATTATTATCGGTTCGTGAGCGGGGAGGCTCTGGAAGCAATTCAAATGTGGTCACGCTTTTAGCACCTTGTCGTAGGGAGGTACCTACACAGTCTGAACCTGTATCTCCACCACCAATGATCAAAACATTTTTATCCTTCGCTGTGATGGAAATATCATCTGGGATAATGTCTCCTTCATTACGTTTGTTTTGCTGCGGCAAAAAATCCATTGCAAAATGAACGCCATCCAAATCTCTACCTTCTACAGGTAAGTCTCTCGGCTTCTGAGAACCCCCACACAACACCACAGCATCAAACTCATCTTTTAATTCTTTGGCCGGCTTATCTACCCCAATATGCATTCCAGTTTTAAAAATAATTCCTTCGTCCTGCATCAACTTTATTCGGCGTTTTACAATGTCTTTATCCAACTTAAAATGTGGAATACCATACATTAATAATCCACCAATACGATCGTCTTTCTCGAATACGGTCACATTATGACCTACTGAATTGAGTTGCGCCGCACATGCCAGACCGGCAGGGCCTGAACCAACAATTGCAATTTTTTTTCCCGTTCTGCTTTCAGGAGGTTTTGCTTGAATAAAACCCTCTTCAAAACCTTTCTCCGCAATCATTTCCTCAATATCACAAATAGTCACTGCAGGCTCATTAATCGCCAAAACACAAGCCCCTTCACAGGGAGCAGGACATATTCGACCCGTAAATTCCGGAAAATTATTTGTCTTCAGTAACAGTTCCACCGCTTCCTCGTAGCGGCCGCGATAGACCATATCATTCCAATCAGGGATTAAATTACCCAAAGGACAACCTGTTTCACTTTGACAAAAAGGTACGCCACAATCCATGCAACGCGCACCTTGTTCTTTATATTTATCTTCGGGGAAAGGAGCGTAGCATTCTTTCTGATCCTTCAACCTTTCCTTAACCGGGCGACCTGGTGGGGTCTCCCGTTCAAATTCCATGAATCCTTTAATTGCACCCATCTAAACTATTATTCTCCTGTATCTATTATTTTTCAGGCAACCTGCAATTCGTTCTGCTTTTTATTTTTACGTTCTTCAATAACCCGTCTATAATCGGTTGGATATACCTTTACAAAATTCGGTAACGTTTCTTCCCACTCATCCAGTACTTTTTTTGCCACCGCACTTTGCGTCGATTGAAAATGCTCAGCAATCAAGGTTTTTAGCTGTTGAATATCCTCTTCTTCGCTCACATTGACTAAATCAACTGTATTTTTATTGCAATTGATTTCGAAATTGTTGTCACGATCCAGTACATACGCCAGACCTCCACTCATTCCCGCGGCAAAATTTCTACCTGTAGAGCCGAGGACGACTACTTTTCCTCCGGTCATATATTCACACCCATGATCCCCTACCCCTTCGACTACTGTTTCTGCGCCACTGTTACGGACTGCAAAACGCTCTCCAGCAATTCCTCGAAAAAATGCTTTTCCAGAAACCGCTCCATAAAGAACCGTATTTCCAATTAAAATATTTTCTTCGGGGACAATAGTTGAGTCTTTAGATGGATAAATAAATATTTTACCACCAGACAATCCTTTACCCACATAGTCATTGGCATCTCCTGCAAGACCAAAGGTTATTCCAGGAGCAAGAAAAGCACCAAAACTTTGGCCTGCGGATCCTTTGAATCCAAATTGGATGGTATCAGCAGGCAAGCCCTCTTCTCCATGCAATTTAGAAACGCGGTAACTGAGCATCGCCCCGGTAGCTCGGTCTGTATTTAGAATGGAAAAATCCCCATATACCTGAATTTTCTTTTCAAGGGCCAACTGACTTATGGCGATCAGTCTACGGTCGAGTGCGTTGTCCAGATCTCCGCTTAAATCCTGAGTACAAATATTACTCAAGGCAACCTTTTCACCTACTTCTGGTTTGAATAAAATCTTACTTACATCCAGACCATTTGCTTTCCAATGGTCGACCGCTTCTTCACCTTCGAGAAGTTCTACCTTTCCAATCAAATCAGCAAATTTTTTAATTCCCAACTCGGCCATAATTTCTCTTACTTCTTTAGCAATGAATCTGAAAAAGTTGACGACATAGTCCGCCTTACCAGTAAATTTTTTCCGGAGAGTGGGGTCTTGTGTAGCAACCCCAACCGAACAAGTATTCAGATGACATTTTCTCATCATGATACAACCCATCGTCACCAATGCCGCTGTAGAAAATCCAAATTCATCAGCACCTAAAATGCCTCCGATAACTACATCACGTCCTGTCTTAAGTTGTCCGTCTACCTGTACCCGAATGCGCCCTCTAAGATCATTGAGCACTAGAACCTGTTGGGTCTCCGAGAGCCCTAATTCCCATGGGAGTCCTGCATGCTTGATGGATGTTTGTGGCGAAGCACCTGTTCCACCATCGTGTCCGGAAATGAGCACGCCCTCAGCACGAGCTTTAGAAACACCCGCAGCAATAGTTCCCACCCCCGCTTCTGCAACTAGTTTGACACTGACATCAGCATCGGGATTTGCATTATGGAGATCAAAAATCAATTGTTGCAGATCCTCAATAGAATAAATGTCATGATGCGGTGGGGGAGAAATTAATCCCACGCCCGGTGTAGAATGCCTGATTTTAGCGATGTACTCGCTGACCTTATATCCCGGCAACTGGCCACCTTCACCAGGTTTTGCACCCTGCGCAACCTTTATCTGCATTTCATCGGCGTTAGAAAGATAAAAGCTATTCACACCAAACCGCCCGGATGCGACCTGCTTTATTTTGCTTCTGCGGGAGTCTCCATTTTCATCAGGCGTATAGCGCACCACATCTTCACCTCCTTCACCAGTATTGCTTTTTCCGCCCAACCGGTTCATAGCAATAGCCAGTGTTTCATGAGCCTCGCGGGAAATGGAACCAATAGACATGGCACCGGTACAAAACCGTTTGGTAATCTCCTCAACAGACTCCACCTCTTCAATAGGAATAGAAGTGGTCTTTTTAAATTTAAACAGTCCCCGCAATGTACACTGGCGAGTATTTTCCTTATCTGAGACACGGGAAAACTTTTTAAATATAGCGTAATCGTTTGAACGGGTTGCATGTTGCAACAAGCCAATAACATTGGGATTTATCATATGTTTCTCTTCACCACGGCGCCATTGGTAATGGCCACCAAGTTCCAGCAAGGAAGAACGATCACTACTAAAAGCTTTTTGGTGTCGTGCCAAAGCTTCTTTAGCCAACACCTTGAGGTTCGCCCCACTCACTCTGGAAGAAGTGCCCGTAAAAAATTTTTCAATTATTTCTTCGCCCAAACCCACCGCTTCAAAAATTTGCGCGCCTCGATAACTTTGAATGGTTGAAATACCCATCTTGGCAATGATTTTAAAAAGACCTTTTCGAGTGGCCTTAATAAAATTACTGATCGCTGTTTCGGAATCCATTTTTGTTATGTATACCGCTTCGTCGGCAATCTCAGCGACCGTTTCGTAAGCAAGGTAGGGATAAATAGCACCCGCACCATAGCCAATCAATAATGCAAAATGCATCATCTCCCTTGCCTCTCCTGTTTCAACTACCAAGCCTACGCGCGTACGTGTTCGCTCGCGTAACAGGTGATGATGAACCCCGGCAATTGCAAGCAGGCTTGGTAACGCTGCATTATTAGCGTCAACGCCTTTATCTGATAAAACCAGAATGGTGGCACCTTCTTCAATGGCTTTGGAAGCGCTTTGGCATAAGGCCTCCAAAGCCTGTTCCATCGCCTGTTCAGCCTTAGAGACCGGGAATAGTGTCGAAAGAACAACGGATTTTAAGTCATTCTGATCGAGGTTACGGATTTTCTCCATTTCCTTATCGGAAAGAATGGGATGCTCCACTTTTAATTTGCGACAATGTTCTGGACTTTCATCCAAAAGATTTCTTTCCTTCCCAAGCGTCACCTCCATCGACATCACAAGTTCTTCTCGAATGGAATCGATGGCTGGGTTGGTCACTTGCGCAAAAAGTTGCTTGAAATAATTAAATAAGAGTTGTGGTTTTTGAGAAAGGATTGCAAGAGCAGAATCATTGCCCATGGATCCGTTTGCTTCCATGGCCGTTCCGATCATAGGAGCCATAATAAACTTGATATCTTCAATCGTATATCCAAATGCAATCTGTCGAGTTAAAAGAGAGTCCAAATCCGTTTCAAATTTATACTCAATTTCCGGCAAATCTTTGAGATTCACCTGGTTTTCATCAACCCACTTTTTATAGGGTTTCTGAGTCGTAATTTTTGCTTTTAGCTCCTCATCAGAAATTATCCGTCCTTCATTAATATCAACAAGAAACATTTTTCCTGGCTGTAATCTTCCTTTATATTCAACATTTGCTTCGTCCACCGGCACAACACCCACCTCAGATGCCATCACCACCAAACCGTCTTTAGTCACATAATATCGAGATGGGCGTAGACCGTTTCTATCGAGCACGGCACCACAGGTTTCGCCATCGGTGAATGCAATGGAGGCGGGACCATCCCAGGGTTCCATCATTGAAGCATGGAATTCATAAAACCCGCGCTTGTCATCATTCATTGTCTCATGCCCACTCCATGGTTCAGGAATCATCATCATCATGGCATGGGGTAAAGAACGGCCAGTCAAAAACAACATTTCTAATGCTTGGTCGAAATCAGCCGAATCACTTCCTCCCGGTGCAATTACAGGAAGAATAGTATCGATGTCTTCAAATAATGGAGACTCAAACATCGACTCTCTTGCATCCATCCAGTTTTTGTTTCCTCGAACCGTATTAATTTCACCATTGTGAGCAATATAACGAAATGGCTGAGCACGACCCCATGAAGGAAAAGTATTGGTACTGTATCGGGAATGCGCAAGGGCTAAAGCCGAAGTCATCTTCGGGTCTTTAATATCAAGATAATAAGTTTCCAGTTGTGGAGCCGTCAATTGTCCCTTATAAATAATGGTTTTACTTGATAGGCTACATATATAAAAGTTTTCGTTATTGTCATTGAGTCCGGCTCGACGAACATCCCATGCGGTACGCTTTCTAACGCAATATAACCTTCGCTCAAAAGCCAATTGGTCTTTAAGATCGGCCGGCGCACCCACAAAAATCTGCTTGATCATCGGCTCTACTGAACGCGCAGTCACTCCAATTGTTGAATTATCTACCGGGATAGCACGCCAACCTAAAAGCTCCAGACCCTCCTTCAATACTGCATGCTCCATTATTTCCATACCCAGGTTCGTGGCAGCCCCAGTAGGCAGGAAAACATTTCCCACAGCATAGCGACCCACCTCTGGCAACTTAATATTAATTTTTGGACATTGTTCCTGAAAAAATGCATCAGGAATCTGTATTAAAATTCCCGCACCGTCACCGGTAAGCTTGTCCGAACCGCATGCCCCACGGTGTTCCAATTTTTTCAATATTTCCAAACCCTGAAAAATGATTTCATGGGATTTTTCACCCTTCATATTCATGACAAAACCTACACCACAACTGTCTTTTTCGTAGGCAGGGTCATAAAGTCCTTGTTTTTTAGGAAAAGCGTGCATATTTAAAAAACTCATTAATTTAAAGAAATTAAACTACAGACTAAAGTAGCTATAAAAATACTGTTTTCACAATATTAAGGAATACTTATTATTTTAAAGCAATTGCCATGCCTTTACTTCATCTTAGCATTAAATCAAGGCTTTTTAAAAAACTCCCTTAAAATAGTGTAAAAAATATACACTGTTTTAAATAAATTTTTGAAAATTTGTGAATTATTCTTCTATCTAGATACTCAGGAGAGCACCGTTTAAACCGACTTTAGGGTAGTGGCCATTCTACGCCAATGCAAATCTTTTTCACCCCAAAATACTAATACGCTTTGAGAAATAGCCAGAAAAAATCAATTAATTCCACTCAAAATAAATAGTTTTTCCCTGAAATACTTGTATTTTTTATCTTATTTGATTAAAGTGCCTTTATTGTAATAATTTTCTAAAACAGACTCTAAATGCAGCGCAAACAAATAAAAAATAACCCCTCATTCCAATTTCAATCCGGTTTGATTTCGCGCTTGAATCTACGTCAACTACTACCTAAGACCCTATTCAAAAAGTCTCTTCTATAAACAAAGGGTCGACGTAGGTTCTAAAACAGCTCCAAACAAATTAGCTTTAATCTCTTATTTTTTTGACTTCCAAGAAAACCTTCCAATCCTCTGGAATTCAACCTGATAAACCTTATAATGGAAGGGTAATTTAATTTTTAAAGGAATTTTTAGCCATGCAGCGCGAAAAACTTATCATTTTCGACACCACTTTAAGGGACGGAGAACAATGCCCTGGTGCCAGCCTGAACATCAAGGAAAAACTTGAGATAGCACGGCAGCTGGCTCTACTTAAAGTTGATGTGATCGAAGCGGGTTTTCCAGTTGCTTCACCTGGAGATTTCGAATCGGTCAAACAAATTGCTGAAGAAATTCGCGGAGCAAGCATTGCAGGTCTTTCTCGTGCACTAGAAAAGGATATTGAAGCTACAGCGAAAGCTTTAGAAAAAGCAGAAAAACCGCGCATCCATGTTTTCCTTTCAACCTCCAAAGTACATCGCGACCATATGGTTGAAAAGGCCAAAGAGGAAATCATTGAAATGGGAGTAAAAGCTATTTCTTTCGCACGTAAATTTTGTGACGATGTTGAGTTCTCACCCATGGACGCTACTCGAACAGAGAAGGATTTCCTCGCAGAAGTCACTCGCGAAGTGATACAAGCGGGTGCAACAACGGTGAATATCCCCGATACAGTTGGCTACACTATCCCAGAAGAGTTTGCTCAATTAATTGGCTATTTAAAACAAAACGTAGATAACATCGACCAAGCCATTATCAGTGTGCACTGCCATAATGATTTAGGCTTAGCAGTATCAAACTCTCTGGCCGCCGTGCAAGCAGGCGCACGACAAGTGGAGTGCACTGTCAATGGTATCGGCGAACGTGCTGGCAACGCAGCAATGGAAGAAATAGTAATGGCGGTTCGAACAAGAAAAGACTTCTTCAGTAATGTGCAGACGAATATTGAAACACGTCATATCCAACCCTGCAGCAAATTGGTCAGCAGTCTCACCGGATTCTTCGTACAACGTAACAAAGCAATTGTCGGTAAAAATGCTTTTGCCCACGAATCAGGAGTTCATCAACACGGCTTTTTAAAACGCAAAGATACTTTCGAAATCATGGACCCTGCAGATGTTGGTGGTGAAGAGTCTGAGCTAGTGATGGGAAAACATTCCGGACGCAGCGCCCTGCTCCACAAAGTGCAGGAAATAGGCTACAGTTTGAGCAAGGAAGAACTCGATAAGGTTTTCGAGGAATTTAAGGTGCTAGCAGATGAAAAAAAGGAAATTTTTGAAGACGATATTCATACTCTCATTCAAAAGCAGAAGTTCTCTGAGGATCAACAAGTCATCTATAAGCTATCTACTCTAAAATGCAATTTTGAAAGTGGCAAGGAACCCCAAGCAACAGTGGCCTTAATAAGCCGTGATGGCAAGGAACACAAATCCTCCTCTAGCGGAGATGGCCCAGTTGATGCCATTTATAATGCCATCGATAAAATTACGGGACTCACATGCAAACTACTTGACTACCAAGTGATGTCAAAAACCAAGGGACAGGATGCACAAGGTGAAGTTACGGTTCGCGTACAGAATGAAAAACGTGAAGTTCTGGGCAAGGGTGCAGGCGTCAATACCATTGAGGCTAGTGGCTTTGCATATGTCAATGCCATTAACAAGCTATTACTAAAATCTAAATCCGGTCCGGTCGAGGGCAACGATATTTCAGGCCCCTGATTTTAGCAGATCATTAAATACTCCTCTCTCGGAAGCCCGAGAGAGGTTTTCACTGTCAGGAGAAAAACGGATTTCTAATCGAGACACATTATTTCAAAAACCCAAAACAGCAGAACCCTTCAAGTTTAATGACTCTGTAGCCCGGGTTTTTGATGACATGTTGCATCGCAGTGTGCCCATGTACCAGGAATGTCAGGACCTGACTGTACATTGGTGCACTCAATTTGCCAAACCGTCCACCTCAATATATGATCTCGGCTGCTCAACTGGAACGCTCATTTTAAAATTAGTAAAAACTCTAGAGGCTTCAGCAAATATAAAACTGATAGGAATCGATAATTCGGCAGCAATGTTAAAAAAAGCCGAAGAGACTCTTAACAACTCTCCATTTTCTTGCAAATTAGTTGAAGCGAATATAAATGACAACCTAAACATTACCAATGCTTCGGCAGTTGTCATGAACTACACATTACAATTTGTTCAACCGGAAAACCGACTCTCTACTATAAAAAACATTTACAACGGATTAGTGCCAGGCGGCGGCCTCGTTCTTATAGAGAAAGTAAAAAGTGAAGCATTAGAACTCAACAAAATATTAATCGAATTCCACCACCAGTTCAAAGAGCAGAAAGGCTACTCAAAACTGGAAATTTCACAGAAACGCGAAGCTTTAGAAAATGTGCTCATCCCCTGGACGGCAGAGCAAAACAGCAATCTGTTATATTCTGCAGGGTTTTCAACGGTAGATTTGTTTTTTAAGTGGAATAACTTCGCTGGCTTCATTGCGTTGAAATAAAATCTGTTGTATCCTTAGCTACTGATTTTTAAGGTTAAAAGCATCGGATTCAAAGCAAATAAGAGGGGGTTTTTATGCCAAATTATGACCACACTTGCGGAAAATGCAAAAAGGATTTCGTCATAGAAATGAAGATTTCTGAAGTTGACAAGAAAAAGGTCTCCTGTCCTGAATGCGGTTCAAAAAAGGTGACGCGAAATATCACTAACAACTCTTTTTGGAGTGAAAGCATCGACCGCTACAATTACTCCAAAAAATAACGATTAATTTATATATTAGATGTGCTTACTGAGTATCAGCCTATCACTAAAATTTTTCTAGGCCGATATCGGTTTTGAATCGGGTAGGATCGATCGTTATCTGGAAATACCTCAAAAGCTTCCTCTACAAACAGTCATAATAAGAGTCGGGATGTAGCGCAGCCTGGTAGCGCACTCGCTTCGGGGGTGAGGGGTCGGAGGTTCAAATCCTCTCATCCCGACCAATAAATAAAGGGTTTTGGCAATTGCTGTAAGCCCTTTTTCTTTATGGGTAACACAGGATGGGTAACAATAAAAAAATAGTAGTATTGGGTGGTGGGCCAGGAGGTTATGCGGCAGCTTTTCTTGCTGCAGATAAAGGTATGAATGTTACCTTGATTGACCCCGGCAATAAACCCGGTGGAGTTTGTCTGCATCGGGGATGTATTCCTTCCAAGGCTCTTCTCCACATAGCCCACCTTATAAATGAAACGAAGGAAGCCAAAACCTGGGGAATTGATTTTGGCGAACCCAAAATTGATCTTGACGACGTTCGTAATTGGAAGAACAAAGTCATCGATAAAATGGCAACAGGACTCACTCAGTTATGCAAACAACGAAAAGTGGAGTTCGTTTCAGCAAAAGGGAACTTTAAAGATTCAAATACCATAGAAGCGAATGGAAAACTCTACTCTTTCGACCATTGCATACTTGCTACAGGATCTCGTCCAGCTCAGCCCTTTAAAAATATTCCCCCTCTCATCGATTCTACAGATGCACTCGAATTAAAAAGCATTCCCAAGTGTCTACTGGTTGTCGGTGGTGGATACATTGGTTTAGAAATGGGCAGTGTTTATGCAGCACTTGGCAGTCAAGTCACTATTGTTGAGATGACGAAAGATATTTTACCAGGAGTTGATCGCGATTTAGTAAGGCCTTTGCACCATAGGATCAAGAATCAATTTGAAGCAATTCTTGTAAACACCAAAGTCAAGGATTTTGAAAGCAAAGGTTCCAAAGTTTCAGTCACATTCGAAAACGAATCCGGTACCGAGCAAAAGGTGTTTGATCAGGCACTTGTCTCTATTGGTCGCAGACCCAACACAGAAAATATAGGACTCGACAACACTAAAATAAAATTAGATGATAAAGGTTTTGTAATTGCCAACTCGCAACAAAAGACAGGAGACCCTTCTATATTAGCTATTGGCGATGTGATTGGCGGTCCTATGCTGGCTCACAAAGCAGCACATGAGGCTAAAGTTGCTGTGGAAGTCTTAAATGGAGAAAATTCTGATTTCAAAAATCGAGTGATCCCAGCTGTAGTTTTCACCGACCCTGAAATCGCCTGGGCAGGGTTGACGGAAAATGAAGCCCATGCCCAAGGTAGAAACGTAAAGGTTGTAAAATTTCCATGGGGTGCCTCGGGTAGAGCACAGACCTTGGGCCGCGGAGAAGGATTGACCAAATTGCTAATTGACCCAGAATCTGAGAGAATTATTGGTGTGGGTTTAACAGGTCCCGGGGCTGGTGAACTCATTGCCGAAGGAGTTTTAGCCATCCAAACTCAAACAAAAGCGAAAGAATTAGCCTTATCGATCCATCCACATCCCACCTTGTCCGAAACCATGATGGAAACGGCAGAAGTGTTTTATGGGACTGCCACTCATATTTATAAAAAAAAGAGAAGTTAACATTTTAAAACCAAATAGTGGGTAGTTCAGATCATTCTCCTAAATTTTTTCCGTACAAGCATAAAAACCATTAAAACCTTATAATCCACTTACTATGGCTCAAACTACCAACCGCGACTATTACAAAATCCTAGGAGTTACAACTAAAACTCCGAAAAGGGAACTAAAAAAGAAGTATAGGGAGTTGGCAAAAAAATATCACCCAGACTCCAATCAGGGTAGTAAAGATGCCGAGGATAAATTTAAAATAGTTTCTGAAGCCTATGAAATTTTAAGTGATGCAAAAAAACGCAAAGAGTATGATCGCCAAAGAAGTTATAAAAAGCAATCCAGGCCCAGGCCTTCAGGTCAACCTAACTGGGCTCAGGAACCACCAGGTGGATTCGGGCGTCGTCCAGGTGGAAACGAACAATCTTATCAGGAGCCCTTTGCAGCAGAACCGGAACCGGTTGATCCGAACATGCCAACGAGCGGATTTGACTTACAATTTATTATCGATGTTCCGCTTCCTACGGTAGCACTTGGCGGAACTATTCCTTATATCTACGAAAAATATGTTAAATGTCAGAATTGTGATGGGTCTGGAATACAAGGTGAGGATGAATGTTCTGACTGTCAAGGTAAACAGCTTGTTGTCCGGTCCGTTACTCTGGATGTTAAAATTCCACCAGGTGTAGCAGATAAACATACTCTAGCAATCATAAAAAAAGGGGGCGAAGGGAAAAATGGCGGCCCGCCTGGAGATTTGTTTCTAAAAATAAATACCCAGCCACATCCTCATTTCAAACGTATAAAAAACGACATTATCAGTCAGGTTACCATCCCCAGAAAACTCGCCGACGAAGGTGGTACTTTTAAAGTCAAAACTTTAAATAAAACTAAAACAATCGAAGTGGAAGAAGGAACTTTAATTGGAGAAGAGTTACGAATTCGTGGCGAAGGAGCTGCTATAAACTGGGGAAAGAAAAGAGGCGATTTAATTATTAAATTTAATATAGAGGAAGATGATTCGTGACCTTTATTTCTCTCATTCTCTCCAGAACAGCTATTTTTATTTACATATAAGGAAAGATCATTTACCTTTTCTGGCTTTTACTTCGGCTGCATGAGCTCTCGCACGCTTCAACATGGCAGCTTTTTCTTCTGAAGAAAAATCTTGGCGGGGTGTTGGCCCTGGAACAAAGTTCCCAGAAGTTTTTTTAACAGGAGCGGATGTTGTCTCCGGAGCCAGGGCATCCTCTAAAGCTTCTTCGGCTTTCGCTTCAGCGGGCTCTACACTGGTAGGCTTTGCAGACACCTCCCCTTCTTTCCTAACCAGACGCATTGAAGACCAGACATCATCAGTGGGATAGGGAGTATCCAGACCAATTTTTAAATCCATTCGGATTATTTGTTCGTCGGAGCATTCAGTGATCCAGGTATTGGATGCACCGCCAGGCTCGAAGATAGGATCAATGGGATAATAGGTACCATTTTTGTCCAACAATTGCTTAACCCCGGTTTTATCAAATAGGGTCATAGATTCGGCTTTCGTAGGAATCCGCCAATTATCATAACCGCCGAACTGGTCTTTATTTTGATTAACCCAATCTACATATTCTTGGTGGTTTTGCCAGGTATAAAATTGCTTTTTATCCAACCAAGCATCCGTCTTTTTCCAAGTTAACCCAGAGTTTGGATCAGTGACACTACCATCCCCATTATCAACAAGTGGGTCCCCTACAGGCCCTGCTTTTTTTGCAGCTTCTGCTTTTTTTGCAGATGCCAGCTTAGCCTTCTCAGCAGGAGAAAGTTGTTTCTCATCTGTAGTTGATGGTGTTTCTGCCATTGTTAGGTTCGTCGAATCGTAGAAGGTTCAACACCCTCCAGAATATCGTTCAAATCTTTTCCAGAATTGGAAAGGGTTTTCAATATTTCTCCCAGTTTTGAGGCAGGAAAAGCATTTAAACGAGATTGGAAATCGGACCGGTAATCCGCAGCATTTTTACGGATCCATTCCACAGCAATCTGTTCTTGCGTTTCCCTATTTTGGTTTGCGCATTTTTTATCTAACAGATTGGTCTGGGATAGCCGTATGATTTCACAAATCAAATCTTCCTTGACCTGGCTCATACTGTAAATTTTAACACGAAATTGTATGAAGAACTAAGCTTCAAGCCTAAAAAAGGGGCCACTCTATAATGGATTTTCATACTTGTCAACGCGATAATTCCAGCATCTAATTTCCTCATAAAAAACAATCATCTTAGGCATTATTTTTAACAGTGTGATCCTGTTTTTTGCAGTTTATTGCGCCTTATATCTTTGCCTTGAAAACGGGATTAACGTTTGTCTATTTGGGCCCTGGGATCCAGATATTCGCGCAATCCTTCTCCCAAAAAGTTAAACGATAAAATGGTAAAAAATATGGCTAATGAGGGGAACAGTATTAAGTGCGGATAAAATTTTATCGCCGTCCAGCCGTCGCTGGCCAGGGTCCCCCAACTGCTAGCCGGAGGTGCAATCCCTAAGCCTATAAAACTTAAAGTTGACTCAGCAAGAATTGCTACTGGTATCCGAAAACTAAGAGTCACGACCAGAATACCTAAAATATTTGGAAAAATTTCCCTTAGCATGATTCGGAAATGACTCGCACCTAACGCTTTGGCTGCCAGAATAAAAGGATACTCCTTGATGCGTAATACTTCTCCACGTACCAACCGAGCAATTGTCACCCAACTGACCATAGTCAAAGCAATGAATACTCCGGTTACTCCGCGCCCCATCAGCACAGTGATTAAAATTATCATTAAAAGATCAGGCAAAGCGAATACCACATCAACTACCCGCATCATCAGGTTATCGGTTTTCCCACCGACATAAGCAGAGATCGTTCCATATACTGTGCCGATAACCAATGCAATAAGCGTAGAAAAAACCCCTACAAATAAAGAAACACGAGCACCATAAATCATACGCGATAACAGATCTCTTCCCAGTCGGTCTGTTCCCAGAAAATGGTCTATACCGGGAAAAACAAGGATGTTTAACGTATCCTGTTCTTGATAAGAATAAGGAGCAACCCAAGGTGCCAAAAGTGAAACTAAAAAAATTATAAAAAGAAAACCACTGCTGATTTTAAAGGATGTATTCATAACCTCATTTTACGGATACTCTAGGGTCTAACCAGCCGTAAATAATATCGACTACAATATTTGCCACCACTATCAAAACAGCGTAAACCAAGGTTACACCCATAATCAAAGGATAGTCTCTATTGGTAACAGCAGTAATAAAAAACCGGCCCATACCAGGTATGGAAAAAACAAATTCAATGACAAATGACCCTGTAACCAAGCCTGCCGTTAAAGGTCCCATCACTGAAACGATAGGGTAAATAGAATTTATCAGGACATGTTTGATTAAAATCTTAAACTCAGTCAGTCCTTTTGCACGGGCAGTGCGAATATAATCTGAACTTAGAACATCGAGCACAGTAGTGCGAGTTAACCGGGCAATATAACCGGCAAACCCCGCACCTAGAGCAAAAGCGGGCAGGATCATATAACGTGGCCCCTCCCACAACGCGGGGGGCAACAAGTGCCACTGATGAGAAAATATCCAGACGGATACCGCTCCTAAAACAAAACTTGGAATAGAAATCCCCATAGCCGCAAATAGCAATATCGATCTATCCAGCAAAGAGTTTTTCCAGTAAGCAGAAATTATCCCCGCGGGCACACCCATTCCCAAAACAACCAAAACTGCGCACATGCCTAAGGTAAAAGAAACTGGAAAAGTATCACGCAAAATATCAGAAACATCACGACCAATATATTTATAGGAAGGCCCCAGATCACCTTGCAATAATTGCTTCATATAAAGCAAATACTGTATCTCTACAGGTTGATCAAGGTGATATTTAGCCTCAATATTGGCAATAATTGCAGGTGGAAGAATTTTTTCACTGTCAAACGGCCCACCAGGAACCCAATGCATGATTAAAAAGGTGAGTGTTGCAACGGCCACCAGAACCGGTATTCCCAATAACACCCGCCTAAGTAAAAATCGTAACATAACAATATTTTAGCATAAGAAAATTGAGGATCTACGATATTGCATCTAGCCCTTCCAAAAGTAAAAATCTGAGAGATAAAATAAAGGCTGAACACTACTTAAAAATTTAGAACTCTAGAAATATATCCAAGCCTGCATAACCCTTATGGCAAAATTTATCCTTTTCACATGGATGGCTGATATATAATGAAGGGTCGAATCAAACCATTTCACACAACCATGAACTATTTTTCTTTAAGAGAATTTATTGACCGGCTTGAATCCGAAAACGAACTCATTCGAATTCAAGAGCAGGTATCTCCCATTTTAGAAATTGCCGAAATCACGGACCGAGTTTCAAAACAACCCGGCGGCGGAAAGGCGCTCCTTTTTGAAAATGTGGAAGGCAGTTCCATGCCTGTATTAATAAATGCTTTCGGCAGTAAAAAAAGAATGAACGCCGCCCTCGGAGTATATGACGTTGAAGAGATTGCCAAAAGAATCGAGCGCTATTTAAAAATTCCTCCGCCGACTACTATTATAGAAAAAGCCAAGCTTTTACCTATGCTATTACAGGCGGCGCAATTCCCTCCTAAAATTATTGGTGGGTCCAATGCTCCTTGCCAAGAAGTAGTTCATCTCAAAAACGACGTTAATTTAGACCAGATCCCTATTTTGCAATGCTGGCCATTGGATGCAGGCAGGTTCATAACATTACCCATAGTCATTAACCGAAGTCTTGATCGCACAGTCAAAAACGTTGGTCTTTACCGTATGCAAATCTATGATTCTAAAACAACAGGGATGCACTGGCATATCCATAAAGATGGAGCCCATTTCTTTCATGAATATCGGAAACAAAATAAAGTGATGGAGATCGCAGTTGCTATTGGTGCGGATCCTGCATCTTGTTATGCCGCCTCTGCGCCACTACCCTATGGCATTGATGAGTTTCTTTTGGCTGGGTTTATCAGAAAGCAAAGCGTTCCCCTGGTAAAATGTAAAACAGTGGACTTGGAAGTCCCGGCCAGCGCAGAAATTGTTTTGGAAGGTTTTATTGATCCATCCGAAATGCGTCTGGAGGGTCCATTCGGAGATCACACGGGTTACTATTCACAAGATGGAGATTATCCTGTCTTTCATCTAACTGCCATCACCCATCGAAAAAATCCGATCTACCTGACCACTATAGTCGGCAAGCCCCCACAGGAAGATTTTTATCTGGGTCGAGCCACCGAGCGCATCTTTCTTCCCCTTCTCCGCACACAGTTACCCGAAATCGTAGACATGGATATGCCGGTGGAAGGCGTCTTTCATAATTGTGTAATCGTTTCTATAAATAAGCGTTTTCCAATGCAGTCACGCCGGCTAATGAGTGCCCTTTGGGGATTGGGACAAATGAGCCTAGTAAAAACTATTATTACTGTCGATGCCACTGTGAATGTGCATAACTATAACGAAGTCATCAAGCTGCTTCTGAATAAAGTCAATTTTGAACGTGATCTATTTTTCTCGGAAGGGATTCTCGATGTATTAAATCACGCATCAGACAATAGGCTTTATGGTTCAAAATTAGGCGTTGATCTCACAGAAAAAGTGGAAGGGGAGCCCGACTTTGGCGTAAACGCACCATCAGCATTAACCGATTCGGTTCTACCTTCAACAGAGGAGATAAAATCTTATTCCCCTGAATTAAATGGTTGCAGGTTTTTAAATTTCAGTTCCCAAAGACCCATCATGCTTGCAGCATTAAATAAAACTCACTCCAACCAGGCAAAAAAATTCATAGAAACATTTTTCAATGAACCTAAGTTCTCCGGCATAAATATCCTAATTGTATTAGAAGGCCACATCGACATAGAAAATGATTCTGAGGTTATGTGGAAATTTTTTAACAATCTTGATCCTAAACGGGATTTTTATTTTAACAAAAATAGACTTGGAGTGGATGTAACGCAAAAATTAAAAGAGGAAGGTTACCAACAAAGATGGCCCGAAGAAATTGAGATGTCTAAAGAAATTAAAGAGCGAGTTGACGCAAAATGGGACTCGATATTTAAAAAATAAAAGTTTTTAATGGCATTAGAAAATATAAATATAAAAGGCGCACGAGAACATAACCTCAAAAACCTCCATCTGACGTTACCACGCGAGAAACTGGTCGTCATTACCGGATTGAGCGGTTCCGGAAAATCCTCACTTGCCTTCGATACCATTTACGCCGAGGGTCAAAGACGGTACGTTGAATCTCTTTCTGCTTACGCGAGACAATTTTTGGAGCTGATGGAAAAACCGGACGTCGACTCCATAGATGGTCTGTCACCTGCCATTTCTATCGAACAAAAAAACTCTAGTCGCAATCCCCGTTCTACCGTGGGTACAGTGACCGAAATCTATGATTATTTGCGACTCCTTTACGCACGCATTGGAAGAGTCTTTTGCTATGGATGTGGGAAGGAGATTTCATCCCAAACTGTTCAGCATATTGTCGATCAGATACAAACCATTCCTTCGGGAAAAAAAATAATGATCCTGGCACCCATTGCTAGAGAGCGTAAGGGGGAGTTTAAAAAAGAAATTCTGGATATAAAACGAAAAGGCTTTGTTCGCGCCCGAATAGATGGGGAGGTGCGTTCTTTAGATGAAGAGATTTCTCTAAATAAAAAACTTAAGCATACTTTGGAAATCATCGTAGACCGTCTGGTAATCAAAGAAAATATGGGGAAACGACTGACCGACTCCGTAGAAACAGCACTCAATCACGGCGATAGCAGTCTCGTAGTTTCTATCATCGATGAGGAAGATTTGCTGTTCAGTGAAAAATTTGCATGCAGCTATTGCAACATCAGTTACCCAGATCTTGAACCCAGACTATTTTCATTCAACAATCCTCAAGGAGCTTGCTCTAAATGTGATGGTTTGGGAATAAAAATGGTTATCGACCCTGATCTCGTGGTGCCAGACGAAAGCCTTTCTATTCGTGATGGAGCCATCAAGCCTTGGGAAAAACGTAACTCCGTTTATTTCCATCAAATGTTGGATACCATTTCTACTCATTTTAAATTCAAATTAAGCACGCCATTCAAAAAACTGAAAAAAAAGATCCAGGAAATTATTTTATACGGTTCAGGAGATGAACCGATCAAATACTTTTATGAAAAAGATGGAAGGCAGCATCACTTTACCGATACCTTTAGCGGGGTCATTCCCGATCTGGAAAGACGTTATTTGGAAACTGATTCTGCTTGGTCCAGAGAGGACATTGCCCGTTTTATGCGTCCCCTGCCCTGCCAACAATGCAATGGCAACCGTTTGAGAAAAGAAGCTGTCTCGGTAAAAGTGGCAGACCTAAACATCGTCGAGCTCACCTCCTTCTCCATCGGCAAAGCCTTTAAATTTTTTAAAGATTTAAAGCTTTCCAAACAAGAGAACAATATTGCACGACGAATCGTAAAAGAAATTAGGGAAAGGTTAGGCTTTCTCACCAATGTTGGGCTGGAATATCTATCCCTGGATCGTACCTCAGCAACATTATCAGGAGGCGAAAGCCAACGTATTCGACTCGCAACGCAGATAGGCTCAAGCCTGATGGGTGTTTTGTATGTCCTGGATGAACCAAGCATCGGACTTCACCAACGAGATAATGATCGCTTATTGGAAACTCTTATTTGCCTGCGCGATTTAGGGAATACAGTCATCGTGGTTGAGCACGATGAGGCGACTATCCGGGCAGCAGACCATATCGTTGATCTAGGACCCGGTGCAGGAGTTCATGGAGGTGAAGTAATTTTTTCAGGGACACCAAAAGCACTCCTCAAAGATAAAGATTCGATTACAGGACAATACCTTTCAGGTAAAAAAGAAATTGCCATCCCAAGCCAAAGAAGAAAAGGTAACGGTATGTTTTTAGAAGTTACAGGGGCAAAAGAAAATAATTTGCAAACTATAGATGTCAAATTTCCATTAGGGTGTCTCGTTTGCGTAACCGGAGTTTCCGGATCTGGTAAAAGCACGCTTATCCTTGAAATTTTATATAAAACTCTTGCAAAACATTTTTACAGATCGACAAACAGGCCTGGTTCTTTCGATAAAATCAACGGTATCCACTACCTTGACAAGGTAATTGATATTGACCAGTCACCTATTGGCCGAACACCCCGATCAAATCCCGCAACCTATACAGGTGTCTTCACCCACATCCGAGAGCTGTTCAGTCAGGTTCCTGAATCAAGGGTTCGAGGCTATAAACCCGGCCGTTTTAGTTTCAATGTTAAGGGTGGACGATGCGAAACCTGTCAAGGTGACGGAGTGATTAAGATTGAAATGCATTTTTTACCCGATGTGTACGTCACCTGTGAAGTCTGCCAAGGCAAACGGTTTAACAGGGAAACATTGGAAATTTTATACAAAGGGAAAAGTATTGCGGATGTTTTAAAAATGACCGTTGAAGAAGGAAGTAATTTTTTTACCAATATCCCAGCAATTAAGAATAAATTACAAACTATTAAAGATGTTGGATTGGATTATATTCATCTAGGACAACAGGCCACTACTCTCTCGGGTGGAGAAGCTCAACGTGTAAAGTTATCCAAGGAACTGAGTAAACGTAGCACAGGCAGAACCCTCTATATATTAGATGAACCCACTACCGGATTGCATTTTGCGGATATCGAACAATTGCTAAAAGTTTTGCAAAAACTTGTAGATAATGGAAATACAGTAGTAATCATCGAACATAACATGGATATCATCAAGACCGCGGATCATATTATTGATCTTGGACCCGACGGGGGAGACGGAGGGGGTTTCTTACTTGCCGAAGGCACACCTGAAAAAATTGCAAAATCGAAAAATTCTTATACAGGCAAATATTTAAAAGAATATCTTTAATCTCGATGAAAAGAAACTATGAAAAAAGACATCAGGGCAATTATAACCACTACTTTGAGTATCGATCTTCGTAGTCTCGCGGTATTGCGCATTGGGCTTGGCCTATTGATCTTAGCTGATCTGTTGATTCGCGGTGGTGATCTTTCGGCTTGGCTATCTGATGACGGCGTATTGCCTCGAGATACGGTGATAGATTGGATAGCTTCAAGTCAATGGTCGCTCTACTTCGTCAGTGGGAGTTGGTTCTGGTCTCTTTTGTTGTTTGGCCTCGCCGGGTTGGCGGCGATAGCGCTGATACTGGGTTTTCGAACTCGCTGGGCAACGCTGCTGAGTTTCGTGTTGTTGGCATCGTTACACAATCGCGCGCCGATAGTGTTGCAAAGCGGCGATAATCTTTTACTCCTATTGGTGTGTAGAACAGGGTCCAGACAAGGTGACCCCTGCGTTAAAGGCGGCTGGTTTGATCAAGAGCTAGGTTCCATGTTCTCAGGGCTTCCCTGGAGCCCGTCCCACCATCACAGCAAAATTACTTATTTCCTCCTATGCTTCTCCGTCCATTCTCTTGCCAGTTTCTGAGCTCCAACCCTCCTCACACTGTATATGCTAAGGTCCGTATAAAATACTCGCCCATAGCGAAAACCCCTATATTGTCGATATCCAAGTTTCATCCAACCGCGCGGTGCTAGGGTAGAGAGCGTAGAGTTGGTAATCCGACGGTGACCTGTCCGGCTCTCTCAGCTTTCTCAGCAGCCTGTCCGGCTTTCGCAGCAGCGCTTGCAGCAGCATTTGCAGCTATTGCAGCTTTCTCAGCGGCCTGCTCAGCTTTCTCTTCGGCCTTATTAGTAGCCTGTCCGGCTTTCTTAGCAGCTTTTGTAGTGGCCTTTGTAGCTTGCACAGCAGCATTTGCAGTAGCCTTTGTAGCTTGCGCAGCAGCTTTTGAAGCAGCCCGTTCAGCTTTCGCAGCAGCATTTTTAGCTTTCCTGGTGCCTGTCTTAGCAGCTATTGTAGCTTTCTCAGCAGCATTTGCAGCAGCCCGTTCAGCTTTCGCAGTAGCCCTTTCAGCTTTCGCAGCAGCCTTTGAAGCTTTCGCAGCAGCATTTGCAGTAGCCCTTTCAGCTTTCGCAGCAGCCTTTGCAGCTTGCACAGCAGCCCTTGCAGTAGCCCTTTCAGCTTTCGCAGCAGCCCTTGCAGTAGCCCTTTCAGCTTTCGCAGCGGCCTTTGCAGCTTTCGCAGCAGCCCTTGCAGTAGCCCTTTCAGCTTTCGCAGCGGCCTTTGCAGCTTTCGCAGCAGCCCTTGTAGTAGCCCTTTCAGCTTTTGCAGCGGCCTTTGCAGCAGCCTTTTCAGCTTTCGCAGCAGCCCTTGTAGCAGCATTTGCAGCTTTCGCAGCAGCCTTTTCAGCTTTCGCAGCAGCCCTTGCAGCAGCCTTTTCAGCTTTCGCAGCAGCCCTTGCAGCAGCCCTTTCAGCTTTCGCAGCGGCCTTTGCAGCAGCCTTTTCAGCTTTCGCAGCAGCCCTTGCAGCAGCCCTTGCCGCCTTTGCAGCAGCCTTTTCAGCTTTCGCAGCAGCCCTTGCAGCAGCCCTTTCAGCTTTCGCAGCGGCCTTTGCAGCAGCCCTTTCAGCTCTCGCAGCTTGCCTCGCAGCTTTCGCAGCAGCCCTTGCAGTTCTCTTTTGCTGCTGTTCGACTCTTGTAAGAGCGACAGCAACCCCGTCATTAGAAATTAACGGGGGACCTCCAAGAAACCCCTGTGTCAGCACTAATGTGAATGCTAGTATTGTACATGTCAGAAAATTTACAGCATTCTTTAGCATTGCAATCCCTTTCTCTTTAACCTTAAAAAACTATTCTTTAATAACATTGTATTATAGTTGTCTGACTTATGGGCATTTCCTTTTCTATCTCCTCAATAGTTAGCGACGAATCTATTGAACCTGATAAAATACTCGCCCATAGCAAAACCCCTATATTGTCGATATCCAAGTTTCACCCAACCGCGCGGTGCTAGGGTAGAGATGGTGTTCCGATGATGACCTCTCCGGCTTTCTCTTCGGCTTTTTTCTCGGCTTTTTCATCGGCTTTATCAGTAAGCTTTTCGACTTTCTTAGCAAATTTTGTGGCCCTCTTAGCACCCTTTAGTTTTCTTTTGGCTTTTTCAGCTTTTCTTTTGGCTTTTTCGGCTCTTTTCTTGACTTTTTTGACTTTGTCCTCGGCTTTTTTGGCTTGGTCCTCGGCTTTTTTGGCTTTGTCCTCGACTTTATCAGTAATCTTTTCGACTGTCTTATCTATTGTACTAGTAAATTTTGTGGCCCTCTTAGCAGCATTTTCCGCCTTCGCAGCAGCATTTTTAGCTTTCTTCGCAGCTTTTGCAGCAGCATTTGCAGCTTTATTTGCAGCCTTTTGAGCTCTCTTGGTGCCTGTCTCAGCAGCTATTGCAGCTTTCGCAGCAGCCTTTTCAGCTTTCGCAGCAGCATTTGCAGCAGCCCTTTCGGCTTTCGCAGCAGCTTTTTCCGCCTTTGCAACAAGTTTTTTAGCCTTTGCAGCAAGTTTTTTGGCTTTCTTCGCAGCTTTTGCCTCAGCCTTCGCAGCTTTTGCCGCAGCATTTTTAGCTTTCGCAGCAGCTTTTGCTTCAGCCCTTTCCGCCTTTGCAGCAAGTTTTTTAGCCTTTGCAGCAAGTTTTCTAGCTTTCTTCTCAGCTTTTGCCTTAGCCTTTTTAGCTTTCGCAGCTTTCCTCGCAGCTTGCCTCGCAGCTTTTCTTTGAGCCTTTTCGATTTTCGTAAGAGCGACAGCAACCCCGTCATTAGAAAGTAACGGGGAACCTCCAAGCAACCCCTGTGTCAGCACTAATGTGGATGCTAGTATTGTACATGCCAGAAAATTTACAGCATTCTTTAGCATTGCAA
>Ga0315336_1001952_pt1 | contig 34950 bp, 29 predicted proteins | sample ASW5metaG_FD_204512 | JGI IMG/M metagenome (GOLD analysis project Ga0315336, IMG submission 204512) | Ammonia-oxidizing marine archaeal communities from Monterey Bay, California, United States - ASW #5 | ecosystem: Environmental > Aquatic > Marine > Intertidal zone | place: USA: California...
GCGCTCGATCGCGCCGGCGCCGCCGCGCTCGTGCTGGCCACGGATGTTGCCGTGCCGGACCAGGTCGAGAAGGCAATCGCCGCCGGCGTCGAGAAATTCGGCGGGCTGGACGTCATCGTCAATTCGGCGGCCGTGCATCCCTACGGCACCGCCACGACGACGGATTTCGAGACCTGGAACAGGGCGATGTCGGTCAATGTCGGCTCGATCTACCTTACCGCCCGCTTCGGCATTCCCGAAATGATCAAGCGCGGCGGCGGCGCCATCGTCAACGTCGCCTCGGTGCAGGGCCATGCCTGCCAGGAGAATGTCGCCGCCTACGCCACCACCAAGGGCGCGATTCATACGCTGACCCGCTCCCTGGCGCTCGACTATGCCAGGAATCGCATCCGCGTGAACTCCGTCAGCCCGGGATCTGTCCGCACCCCGATCCTCGAGCGCGCCGCGCGCGCCGAAGATCCCGACGCGGATATCGAAGCGGCCTTCAAACGCTTCGGCGAAGCGCATCCGATCGGCCGCATCGGCGAACCGGAAGAGGTGGCCGAACTGATCGCGTTCCTGTGCTCTTCCAGGGCAAGCTTCTGCACCGGTGCCGATTACAGAATAGACGGCGGCCTTTTGGCGGGCATCGGCGTCAGGTGACTGCCGACCCACCGGAGCGGATGGGGAAGCCGGCCCTGCCCTCGCTTGCGGCGGCGCGCGTTGACCGTCTATCGTGCGGCTCGAACCTGCCGCCCACGCATCACGTCGGCGAATAGGGCGACGAAACCGATTCCAGGACCAATGAAGTACGCAGCAAATGGCCGACAAATCGCAGTCCGGACCGACCGCTGTCGATACTGTCCCACTCCATGAGAAAGTCCATGTGGAGCTCGTGCGGACCCTATGTCGGGCCAGCTCCAGCCCGGCCAGAGGCTGACATCGCGCAAGCCCGCCAAGGAACTCGGCGCCAGCGACATGCCGGTGCGCAGCACCGTCATACCGTTGCAGGCGCTGGGGGCGCTGAGCCCGATGCCGAAGGGCAACGTCGAGGTGCCGCTGATCTCCGCAGAATCCGGCTTGGCTTTCACGGGCCATGCCGATATGTTGCGATCGCAGATCGTGCAGAACGGACCTGAAATGCCGCCCGATATCCCAGCTGGTGACCTGAAAAAATGAAGGAAAGCCATTCGGCGACAGCCGACGCGGCCTTCATAAACTCACAAGCTGAAAATGGATATCGTAGCCTGCAAGGGCTACAGCACCTCAAAATCAGGGGCGGGAAATTGAGCGATGCAATCGCGGACGTGTTGAATTGGCTTGAAAGCAGGAAGGACATCCAGAGCCTGCGGGCGGCGGTGTGTGACCTGAACGGCATCATGCGCGGCAAGCGCATTCCGGTCGAACAGGCGCGCAAGGCGCTCGAAGGCAAGCTGCGCATGCCCTATTCGGCCATCGGCCTCGATATCTGGGGCGAGGACATCGAAGGCAACGCCCAGGTGTTCTCGACCGGCGACGCCGACGGACTTTGTCACTGGACCGGGCGCGGCATATTACCGGTGAACTGGACGGCCCAGCCGACCGCGCTTCTGCCGCTCTGGCTGGCGGACGACAGCGGCGCGCCCTATCTGGGCGATCCGCGCCGCGCGCTGGCCCGCATCCTTGACCGCTATGCAGCGCTCGGCCTGACGCCCGTCACTGCGACCGAGCTCGAATTCTACCTCGTCGATCCGACATCGGAGCGTCCCGTCGGCCCCGTCTCGCCGGTCACCGGGCGGCGCCTCGATTCCGATGCCGCGCTCTCGATCGACGAGATCGACGATTTCGAGGCCTTCATCCACGATATCTACGAAGCCTGCCGCATGCAGGACATTCCGGTCGACACCGCGATCGCCGAGAACGGCGTCGGTCAGTTCGAGATCAATTTGAACCATGTGCCCGATGCCCTGCGCGCCGCGGACGATGCGGTGCTCTTCAAGCGCACCGTGAAGGGGATTGCCCGCAAGCATGGCTTCGCCGCCTGCTTCATGGCCAAGCCTTACGGCGAACGCGCCGGCAACGGTTTCCATGTCCACTTCAGCGTGCTCGACAAGGATGGCCGCAACATCTTCGACGACGGCTCCGACCAAGGCTCCGACACCATGCGTCACGCGGTTGGCGGCCTGCTTGCGGCGATGGCGCAAAGCACGCTGGTGTTCGCCCCGCATTTCAATTCCTACCGCCGCCTGCGGCCGCGTTCCTACGCGCCGACCGCCGTCGCCTGGGGCTACGAGAACCGCATGGTGGCGATCCGCATTCCGGGCGGACCTTCGGCCGCGCGGCGCATCGAGCATCGCGTTTCCGGCGCGGACGCCAATCCCTATCTGGTGCTGGCGGCGATCCTGGGCGCGGCGCTGATCGGCATCGAGCGCCAGCTCTCGCCTGGCGAGCCGACCGGCGGCGAGGGACAGGGGCTGACGCTCGCCAAGCTGCCGCCCGACTGGGCCTCCGCAATCGCCGCCTTCGAAGCCGGCCCGTGTGTTGCCGAGATCTTCCCGGACGTGCTGCGCGACGCCTTCGTCGCCTGCAAGCGCCAGGAGTTGAACACGTTCGCGCTGAATGTCAGCGACTTCGAGATCGAGACCTATCTCGAGAGCGTTTGAGGTTGGTGGACCCGGCGCCTCGTCAAGACGCCGCAGCCGATGCCTGCGTCGATGAAGGTTCGGCGGTTCTCGAACGCTAGACTAGATACGTCAACTTGAGCATCCGGTGACCGCCCGATAAGAACAAGGGCAAGTCATCGCAAAGACCTCGGCCTCCCGCGCAACCGCACAGTCCCGTGGATCACCGAGAGTATGCGTCGTTTGACCCAGGAGTAATCACTTGGAGTTAGTCAAGCCAGGAGCCACTCGCGCGCGCCATTAGGCTGCGCTGCAGCGGGCAAGCGGCTGTGTCGCACCTGTTGTCAGTCGTACGGGTGAACTTAACCATTGCCTTGAAGCAGACATTTCAAGCGACTCTTTAACGCCAGCCGTCCTGTACAAGCTGGGCAGCGGCTATCGCGCCGCCTCGGCGCACTCCTTCGAGGAGATCGTTCGCAAATCCGAAGTAATGCAGACCTGTCTTAGGCTTCTGAATGAGCACGCTTGTGGTCGAAAAGTCGTTATCGGCTAGCCAAAGGTAGGCTGCGATACCCGAGAATGGCTGTCAGCCGGTTGTCAGGTTGGATTCGCTATTCCGTACCAGTGACCGTCGCAGGCGCATTGCAACTTCCCGAACCACCCGAATGGAGACCTCATGTATGGCACTCTCATTCTAGCGGACATCGCGGGCATGTTCGCCGGAGCTGTTCTGGCTGCCGGCAGTTGCTGCACGGCTGCGATATCTTCGGCCGAACTGGCTTGATAACAGCACTCTACGAGGAGGATAAAATGACCAAGCTTCCCTTCAACCGACTTGTCTGGTTCACGCTACGCGCATCGACCGCGCTGATGCTCACCATTGCACCCTACCACTTGGCGCTTCACGGTGCCGTAAAGCTCGTGCCGGCCGCTGCCCACGCCGAGTCCGAGGGTGGCGGTGGCGGCGGTGGTGGTGGCGACGGCGGTCACGACGGCGGCGGTGGCGACGGCGGTCACGACGGCGGCAATGGCGGTGGTGACGGCGGCGAGCACGATGGCGGCGATAGCCACAGCAGCAGCGGAAGCTCTAACAGCCATGATGGCGACCCGGAATCTGCTGACGACCAGGGCGAGGACACCACGGGCTCCGGCACGACGGGCACGGGCGCAGGTTCCACTACCGAGACCGACGGATCGGATGACTCGTCTACCGTGCCGCAGGTCACTGACAACTAAGTGCGTCCCCCAAAGGGTGACGCATTGGCCCGCTTGCGAAGGCGCGGCGGGCCCTTCTGAGGTAGCGCACCCACAGGTGAGCAGGATCTTGGCCTTGGCGCGACAGGGATCGTGAATTTCCGACGACGACGCAACTGATCCGCGTGGAAGCCCTCTGAAACTATGTCGGAACAGGTTTCCGATGTGTTGGCCAAGGTCCTGCCATCTTTGTCAATAGCTCCCCGCGCGTCGACGAAACTCAATCCTTCTCTGCTTAGACGGAGCGCAATCAAGTTGCTCTATCTGGCTCCCCGAGCGCTTGCGGATGCGAGCCTAACGCTGGCTTCGAAACCGGACTGCTTGCCTTGCCTTGGCGATTTGAGAACGAGCGGGCTACCTATCCGATCAGCAATCGTCGAAACGATCGACAACCCGATCCCGTTGCCACGGGCCGAAATTCCGCCCCGCTCGAAAGGGTCTGCCAGTTTTGCCAGGGTTTCGGACGGGACGACGGGTCCATCATTTGACACTGTCAGCAGGCCATCGGAATGGAGGGTGACTTCGACTGGAGCGGAGCCGCTGCGATAGCGCAGCGCGTTCTCGACGAGGTTGCGGCTCAGGATGCCGACGGCATCCGGGTCGATGTCGGACATCACGGGGATTTCCGGCATGCGAAGGACGACCCCCCCTTGTGGGACGCTTCTGCGCAAGTCGTCGACCACGACGCCCAGGGCAGCCCGCAGGTCGGACTTTCGTTCCAATCGAAGCCGGCTGCCTTCCGCCCGCGCGAGTTGCATCAGCCTTTCGGCGCGCGCAGTCAGCCGCTTGAGCGTTGCCTCGATGTCTGCTCCCCGCTGGGCGGTTTGTGGTTCCTTGGTTTCCTTGCGGATGCGCTGTGCCTGAGCGATCGCGCCGGCGAGCGGGGTTCTGAGTTCATGGGCGGTGTTGGTCGAGAGACTGCGTTCTGCCTCGAAGGCGGCCCTGAGCCTTTCGAATAGCGCGTTCAACGTGACAGCCAGCTGCTCCAGCTCGCTGGGCAGGTCATCGGATGCCACAGGCCCGAGATCCTTTTCGCTCCTGGTCTCGAGCTGTTCCCGGAAGGCGCGCAGCGGCCTCGTGCTTCTCCGCACTGCCAGCACGACGGCGGCAAACGCGGCCGGGATGACCAGAAGGATCGGCAGCCCCAGGCCTATCTGGACATCCCTCACCACCTGAGCCCGATGAGCGAGCGGCTCAGCTATCGTGATACGCACCGTTCCCTGCAGGGCTTCTTCGCTGTAGAGGCGATGCGTCGCTGTCCGCCCGAATCCCTGTCCTTGATAGGGCGGGAACACGGAGAGGTCGGCCGCGTGGGACTGAAGCAGGATCTTGCCCTTGTCGTCGCGAACCACGTAGGTGAGAAGCTCGTCATGGGCGCGGATTGCGCCAAGCCGCTGGCTGGCGAGATCCCCTTCGTCTCTGCCCACGATGTCAAGGGCCGCCAAGGGAAGCAGGCGTTGCGCAGTTTCCTGGAGGGAGGAATCGAAGACGTCCTCGATACCGTCCCGCAGCAGTATGGCGGTTGCCCAGGCTGCGCCAATCCAGATCACGAGTAGAAATGCTCCCAGTGACACGAGGAGCCTGCCTTGGAGGCTTCGGGGGCGCATCATGTCTGGGCCAGCCGGTAGCCGAGGCCTCGTTCGGTCTCGATGAGGTCGGTGCCCAGCTTCTTGCGTAGCCTGCTGACATGGACCTCGATCGTGTTGCTCTCCACCTCGGCATCGAAGTCGTAGAGCTTCTCCTCGAGCTGTGCCTTCGAGAGCAACTGGCCTGGCCGTGTCAGGAACGCCTCCAGCAAGGCCCATTCGCGGGCTGTCAGCTGAACGGCCTTGCCGTCCCGGCGCACGCTCCGGCGGGCGATGTCGATGTCGAGCGAACGAAGTCGTATGATCGGGTTGGGATTGCCGGAATATCGTCGCGCGACGGAGCCGATGCGCGCCGACAACTCGTCGAGATCGAACGGCTTGACGATGTAATCGTCGGCCCCGGCGGTCAGGCCTTCAATCCTGTCCGAAACCTGGTCGAGCGCTGTCAGGATGATGATGGGCGTGACATCCCCGGCCGACCTCAGTGCCCGGAGGAACACGATCCCCCGTCCGTCGGGGAGCATCAGGTCGAGCAGGATCAGGTCGTAGGCCGCCCCCGCCATCGCGTCCCGGGCCGCGTCGATTCGTGTGACCCAGTCCACCGATTGGCCGTCACCGACGATCTGGTCGCGCACCGCCGCGCCAAGCACGCTGTCGTCCTCTATCAGCAGGATTCGCATTGTCGTTCGCCTTTCGCGGGCGCTGCCCTTCTTGGCGGATGTTCCTGACACCAGGCTGAAGCGGATTGCGCGCGAACTTCAGGATAACGTCAGCTTGGCTCGCCACTTTGCGTTAGCTCAAATCCGGTTGGAACGGAGTCCAGGCCTATGCGGCTTGCCCTGATAAATCTCGCTTGCGTCGCGGTCCTGCATGCAGGGCCGGCGCTCGCCGATGACCAATGTTTCGTGCCGATGGCGGACTGGAAGCCGAGGGAGGCTGTGGCTGCCCTCGCGGCCCGCAACGGCTGGACGATGCGCCGGATCAAGATCGATGACGGCTGTTATGAGATCGACGGCACCGACGCTCAGGGGCAGCGGATCGAGGTGACCGTCCATCCATCGACCCTCGAAATCATCCAGATCGAACCCAGGGACGGCGCCAATCATCGGCGCCGCGATGAGGAAGGCCGCCATGACGATCAATGACTTTGCCTCGACTCAGTCCGACTCCCAGGACACCGCCGCGCGGCGGGTTCTCGTTTGGGACCCGCTGGTTCGCCTCTTCCACTGGAGCCTAGTCGGCGCGTTTGCAACGGCTTGGCTGACCGCGGAAGATATCCAGCCCGTTCACCAGCTTGCCGGATATGCGGTCGCCGGCCTGGTCGGCTTCAGGATCATATGGGGTCTCGTCGGCGGCCGCTACGCCCGCTTCACCCAGTTCGTCCGCAGGCCTGCTCAGACGCTCTCCTACGTCGGCGAAATGATACAAGGCCGGGAGCGACGCTACCTGGGCCATAACCCCGCCGGCGCCGCGATGATCGTGGCGATCCTGGTGACGTTATCTGCGACGGCCTTGACGGGTTGGCTTCTCGAAGCGCCGGACCGCGCCGCGGGCGCCGTCGGACAGGTGCAGATCGTTACCCCCGCCTTCGCGGACAGCGATGCCAACGAGGCTGAGGCCGGAACCGGCGGTCGCCTGGAAGGGCGTGCGGAAGGTCCGCTCAAGGACGTCCACGAAACCCTTGCCAACCTCATGCTTCTGCTGGTCGCGCTGCATGTCGGCGGAGTGGCGCTGGCATCGTTCCGCCATCGCGAGAACCTGGTCCGGGCGATGCTCACGGGCCGCAAGCGGCCTCCCACGCCCGGCGACATCGGCTGAACGTCCAAGGAGCAGAAAGCCAAGCTGGCCCAGCTTCGGTGGGGTCCTTCTATTCTGACGGGAAGCTGAAGCAAAGAATCCGTTCCGGTCAGGAAGGGATCAGGCCGGGCCGCCAGAACGGCACCAGCAGAAGAAAGGAGATCCTGCGATGAAAAAAATCATTTCCATCTTGCTTGCGTCGACGGCGCTGATCGCCGTGATCGGCATTCCCGCGTGGAGCGCCATGTACGGCGCTGGCCAGATCGAGGGACGGCGCGACGCAGCCCTGGGTGCCTTCCGCGTCCCTGGGGCATCTCCAGTGTTGGTCAGCGACGATGACGGCGAAGACCGTAATCAGGAACGCCGACCGCGCCGTGGGAAAGATGACGACCATGAGGGCGAGGACGATGACGACGGCGGCAACGCGTCGGGCCCGGCTCCGGCCGGAAGCGTGGCTCCCCCGAGCAATGGCCTCTTCGGCACCGGTGCAATGCCCAAGGTTCAGGTCAACTGAGCCGACGGCTCGCATCACGTCAGATCAAGGAACATTCCAATGAGAACCATCTTAGCCGCCCTGGCTCTGACTGCGGCCCTGACGCTTCCCGGCATCGCCATGGCCCGGCCGGTAACCCTTACCACCACGCTGAAAAACTATGGCGGCAACGGGGCCTACCTCGCCATCTATGTCACCGACCCCAAGGGTGCCTACGCCGGCAGCCTGTGGATGGCCGGAACCAAGTCCAAATACTACGAGCACCTGTCCGACTGGTATCGCGCGACGGGCGGCAGCACGGCCGAGATAAATGGCATCACGGGAGCGAGCGTGGGCGCTGGCCGCCGGTTGGAGATCACGCTCGACCTCGCCGACGCGCTCCTTGACGCGGGCTATACCGTTCATATCGACGCGGCCGCGGAGGACATGCGCGACAGCCCCAACGAGATCGCCGTGCCGCTGACGACCCAGGGAGCGGGGCAGTCCGTCCCGGGCCGCCGCTATATCGCGAACTTCAGCTACGGCTTGTGAGAGCCGGCAACGATGATCCGTGCCCTTCACCGTTGGGTGGGCCTGCCGGCCCTGATCCTCGTGACGCTCCTCGCTGTCAGCGGCGCGGCGCTGTCCGTCTTCCCGGCGGCGGAGCGGCTCTCCGCACCTAAGGCGCAACAATCGATGAGCGTCGCGGACCTTGCCGCGCGCATCAAGGCCGCCTTCCCGGGAGTCGAGCAGATCCGGCGCTCGCCCTCCGGACGCATCACCGCCTACTGGTTCGACGGCGGCACTCCGGCATCGGCCGTCATCGACCCGGCGACAGGAGCCCCCACGGCCCCGGCCGACCCCAATCCACTGCGGCGTTGGCTCACCAACCTGCATCGTTCTTTGTTCCTAGACGACCCCGGCCGCATCGCCATGGCCGTGGGAGCGGCGGCGATGCTCGCGCTCGCTGTCTCGGGTTCCATGCTCGTCGCGCGGCGTGCCGGCGGATGGAGACACTGGTTTGCCCTGCTTCGGGGACCTCTGGCCGGGCGCGTGCATGTGGAGCTCGCGCGGGTCGCCGTGCCCGGCCTCCTTCTGTCGGCGGCAACGGCGCTTTGGATGACAGCCTCGACCTTCGGGCTCCTTCCCGACAAGGCGGCCGCTCCGGAGTTGCCTGCCGCAAGCGGCGCAATTGGCGTGCGGCTGACATCAATGCCACTGCTCGTGGCGACGCCGGTCTCGAGCCTGCGCGAGCTGAGTTTCCCCTCTCCCGAAGACGCCACCGACGTCTTCACGCTCAAGACGGACGGCGGCACCGGCTACCTAGACCAAGGAACCGGGGCGACGCTCGGCTGGTCCGGCTTGAGTGGCTGGACGCGCATCTCGGAAACCATCTACATGCTCCACACTGGACAGGGCGCCGCGCTTCTCGGTCTGCTCCTGGGGCTTTCGGCGCTTGCCGTCCCTGCCATGGGCGCCACGGGTCTCCTCATCTGGTTGGCGAACCTCAAAGGTCGCCCCACAATCCGCGACAACGCCACACCGGCCCGCGCCGAGACGGTCATCCTGGTCGGAAGCGAGGGCGGCAGCACCTGGGGTTTCGCCGAGACACTGCACGCGGCGCTGACCCGCGCCGGTCAGCGCGTCCACACCATGCCGATGTCGGCATTCGACCCCAGCGGCTTTTCCAGCGCGAGGCGGTACGTCGTGCTGGCCGCGACCTACGGCAATGGCGATCCACCCGCGTCGGCGAAAGGATTCCTCGATCGAGTGGCCGGACTTCCCGCCGCGCCGGAGGCAAGATTGGCAGTGCTCGGCTTCGGCGACCGCAGCTTCCCGGCCTTCTGCTCCTACGCCAGGGCGGTTGCCGCAGCCGCGGAAGACAGGGGCTGGGGACTTCTGCTGCCCTTCGAGACGGTGGACCGCCAGTCGCCGCATGAATTCGCTCGCTGGGCCGATGCGCTCGGCGCGGCGCTCGGCGTCGGCCTAGAACTGAACCATCAGCCCGTTCGCCCCGAAACCAAGGGTCTGACGCTTGTTTCGCGACGAGACTATGGCCACGAAGTCCAGGCTCCAACCGCCATCCTGCGTTTCGCCCTGCCACGCCTGTCCGCATGGCAGCGCCTGACAAGACGCGGATTCGCTGGCTTCGAAGCCGGGGACCTGCTCGGCATCGCGCCAGAGGGATCGCCCGTGCCGCGCTTCTATTCCCTCGCCTCGGGCAGCCGTGACGGGTTCGTGGAGATCGTGGTGCGCAGGCATCTCGGCGGCATCTGCTCGGGCGAACTCATGGCGCTCGAACCGGGCGGGACCGTCGCGGCCTTCATCCGTCGCAACCCGAGGTTCCACGTCGCACGCGACGGCGCTCCCCTCATCCTGATCGGCGCGGGCACCGGAATAGGACCCCTTGCCGGCTTCATCCGCGCCAATAAGGCGCGGCGACCGGTTCACCTGTTCTTCGGCATGCGACTTCCAGGAAGCGATTTCCTCTACCGCGAGGAGCTTGAGGCCTGGGCGGCCGCCGGAAGGCTAACCAGCCTGTCCACGGCGGTCTCCCGTGGAGCGCGGCCACGATACGTTCAGGACGCACTGGCCGCCGAGCAGCTCGAAGTCGTACGCGCGATATGCAAGGGCGCGCGCGTCATGGTCTGCGGCGGGCGGCAGATGGCGGCCGGGGTGGCGGAGACGATGGCGCGGCTACTTGAGCCGCTTGGCCTGTCGCTTGCGGCCTTGAAGGCGCAGGGGCGCTATGTCGAAGATGTCTACTGACCTTGAACGCCACGCCCTCAACGGGTCGACGATGGGCACGCGGTGGTCCGCACTATTCCACACTCCCTCCGGCTTCGACATGGCAGCTGTCCGTGCAGCTCTACAGGCCGCGGTTGACGACGTGGACGCACAGATGTCGACATGGAAACCCGACAGCGACCTGATGCGTCTCAACCGGGCTCCCGCGGGAGAGTGGGTAACGGTTCCAGGACGCCTCCTGGACGTGATCCGGCTGGGGCTGAGGGTCGGCCGGGAATCGGGTGACGCTTTCGACATCGGCCTTGGTGACGCCGTGACCGCGTGGGGCTTTGGCCGGGCCGAAGCCAGTCCGGACGGTATCCGCGAAGCGACGCGGGCGAGGCGGTTGCCTGCCCATGACGTGCTGGAGGTCGACGAAGCAAGGGTTCGCAAGAAGGCGCGAATTGCACTTGACCTCAATGGCGTCGCCAAGGGTTACGGCGTGGACCGTCTTGTGGAAATTCTCGGCGGCTTCGGAATCCGCGACGCGCTCGTGGGCATCGATGGCGAGACGCGGGCCATTGGCTTGAGACCCGATGGCGAAGCGTGGACGATCGCGGTCGAGGGACCGGACCCGGAGCGCCGCGAGCCGCATTCTATCCTCTCCCTGCAGGATTGCGCCGTGGCTACATCTGGCGATTATCGCCACTGGATCGAGATTAGTGGCCGACGCCTTTCCCATACAATGGACCCCGCCCGCGGCGCGCCCCTTATGCAATCCCCAGCCTCGGTCACCGTTATCGCGCCAACCTGCGCCGAGGCGGACGCCTGGGCGACCGCGCTCATGGTGCTCGGGCCGGGCAGGGGCGGCGAGCTTGCAAGGCGATTGGGACTCGATGCCCTGTTTCTGCTTCGAGATGAAGCGGATAGAATCCGCTCATGTCGGATCGGCGGCGTGTTCGGCGCCGCGCCGATTTCGGTATCGGCGGCGGGGACCTGAGCGCGATGGAGCAATCGAACGGAGACAGACTGAAAACAGCCCTGCTGCTGACTGCCTTGGGCGGTCTTGGCTTGGGCCTCGCCCTGTACTTCACCGGTCGGAGCGATCTTGCGCGGGCCGTCTGGCTCGCGGGCGTGATCCCGGTCCTTGCGGCCCTGCTTGTGGAAATCCTGCGCAGCCTGTGGCGGGGCGAGGTAGGTCTCGACATTGTTGCGGCGCTGTCCATGTCCGCTGCCCTGGTTTTCGGGGAGGCGCTGGCTGCGGCAGTCGTCGCCGTGATGTATTCCGGCGGCACCTTTCTCGAAAGCTTCGCCGAGGGACGGGCTCGTCGGGAAATGCGGGATCTGCTCGCCCGGGTACCACGAAGCGCTACTCGCCATCGGAATGGCGAACTAGAGGAGGTGCCGCTCGATGACATCGTGCCGGGGGACCGCCTGCTTATCCGTCAGGGCGACGTCGTGCCGGTCGATGGAAAGGTGGCGTCCGCCTCTGCCTTCCTTGATACCTCGGCACTGACAGGCGAATCTCTTCCCGTTCGTGTCGTTAGCGGTGGCGACGCGATGAGCGGTTCCACCAACGCAAGCGAAGCCTTCGACCTTGTCGCGGCTCGCCCGGCAAAGGACAGCACTTACGCCGGCATAGTCCGGCTCGTGGAGGAGGCGCAAAGGTCGAAGGCTCCGATGTCGCGGCTGGCCGACCGCTGGTCCTTGGGCTTCCTTGCCGTGACGGTGGGGCTTGCCTTCGCCGCGTGGTGGTTCACCGCAGACCCAATCCGTGCGGTCGCAGTCCTGGTCGTCGCCACGCCATGCCCACTGATCCTTGCCGTTCCGGTGGCTCTGGTCGCAGGCCTTTCGCGCGCTGCTCACTTCGGGGTGCTTATCAAGGGGGCGGGCCCGCTCGAAGCGATGGCGCGGACACGGACCCTCGTCCTCGACAAGACGGGCACGCTGACCGACGGACGCCCGCAGATCGTCTCGATCGACAGCCATGGCAGAATGACCCCCGACGAAATTCTTCGTCTGGCAGCGGCGCTCGATCAGGCTTCGAAGCATCCGGTCGCGCAGGCGATTGTCGCCGCGGCCAAGGCGCGCGGCCTTTCGCTCCCCGTGCCCACACAGGTGGCGGAGACCCCCGGCGAAGGCCTGACGGGACAGGTGGAGGGCCGCGCTATGATTGTCGGCGGACATCGTTTCGTCGCCGGCCGCGCTGGCAAGGTGGCAGTGGAGCATCCGGCGCTCGCAGCCGGTTCGGTATTGGTGGCTGTGGGCATAGACGGACAACTCGCGGGACATCTGGTCATGGCCGACCCGCTTCGCGAGGGGACACATCGCATGCTGTCGGCGTTACGCCACCAAGGAATCGCGCGGATCCTGTTGGCGACCGGCGACCGTCAGGAGGTCGCTGAACGTGTTGGCGAAGGCCTGGGGCTCGACGGCATCCGTGCTGGCCTCACTCCCGATCAGAAAGTCCTGCTTGTGCTCACCGAGCGAAAGCACGGTCCGGTCATGATGGTAGGCGACGGCGTGAACGACGCGCCGGCACTGGCGGCCGCGGACGTGGGCGTCGCCATGGGGGCCCGCGGCGCGGCCGCCTCCGCCGAGGCTGCTGACGTCGTCTTGCTCGTCGACCGCGTGGACAGGTTGGGGCCTGGCATTGAAATCGCTCGGCGCGCGCGGCGCATCGCGCTTGAAAGCGTAGCCGTCGGCATCGGCTTGTCCGTGCTGGGAATGGTTGCGGCCGCGCTGGGTTACCTCACGCCCGTGGAAGGCGCGCTCATCCAGGAAGCGATCGACGTCGCCGTCATCCTCAACGCGCTGCGCGCGCTCCGTATCGAGCCGGCCGCGTAATGGGCGCTACCCCTCTTCGGCCAACAACATGAATCCCTCGCAAGGAAATCAGACATGAGCCGTCTCTCACATTCCGAAATTCACATGGTCCACCGGATCGGCTGGCTCCGCGCCGCCGTGCTTGGCGCAAATGACGGGATCGTCTCTACCTCAAGCCTTGTCGTCGGCGTCGCCGCGGCCGGATCGGGATCGGCCGAGATCCTGATCGCCGGACTGGCCGGCCTCGTCGCCGGCGCGATGTCGATGGCTGCCGGGGAATATGTCTCGGTCAGCTCCCAGACGGATGCCGAGAATGCTGACCTCGCTCGCGAAAGACGCGAACTCGCCGAAACGCCGGAGGCGGAGCTGGAAGAATTGACGCAGATTTACGTCGACAGGGGCCTCGATCGCGAACTGGCCGAGCGAGTCGCGGTCCAACTGACCGAGCGCGATGCCTTGGGAAGCCATGCTCGTGACGAACTTGGCATCTCGGAGACGGTCGCTGCCCGCCCGGTGCAGGCGGCCCTGGTCTCGGCTCTTACCTTCGCATCGGGAGCGGTCGTGCCGGTGCTGGTCGCGCTGGCATCGCCTGCGGACAGGACAAGCGTCGTCGTCGCGGCATCCACGATCGTCGCGTTGGCCATACTGGGCGGCCTGGGTGCCTCAGCCGGAGGAGCCGGCGTGCTGCGAGGCGCCGTTCGGGTCACCTTCTGGGGCGCTCTCGCGATGGCTGTCACCGCTGCCGTCGGGACGATGTTCGGGGTCAGCGCCGGATAGTAGGCCTTATGGTCGCCGACGAGCGTCGGTGCCCCCGGCGTTCATTCAAGTTGCAACACGAATGGAGGGCGTCGGCCGTCTGTCCAAAAGCGTTACGGCTTGCGAACTTGACGAAGGTCAAAGCCACTAGTCCTGGCGGCCTGTACGGCTTGTCCGCGCGTCTGCGAAACCGGAGACAGGCATGCAAGCCCGCGAACGAGAGCCTGAAAGCTCGGCAGGACCGCCGCCGGTCCCGGTGTTCGTGGCTCGCGGGCTGAGCAAGGTCTACGGCTCGGGCGACTCGCAAGTGACGGCCCTGAAGAAGGTGGATCTCGATATTCGGCAGGGCGAGTTCATCGTTCTTCTTGGGCCCTCCGGTTCGGGCAAGTCGACCCTTCTCAATATCCTCGGTGGACTGGACGCCCCAACGTCAGGCTCTGCAAAGTGGCGCGATCACCAACTGACGGGAGCCGGGGACGATGAGCTAACGACATACAGGCGCGAGCATGTCGGCTTCGTATTCCAGTTCTATAATCTGATACCGAGCCTCAGTGTTGAAGAGAACGTGCGGCTTGTCGCGCAGATAGCCAGCGATCCGATGGATCCCAGGGAAGCGCTCGAACTCGTCGGACTGTCACATCGCGCACGTCACTTTCCATCGCAGTTGTCAGGCGGGGAACAGCAGCGTGTAGCGGTAGCTCGCGCGATCGTGAAACGACCTGACATCCTGCTTTGCGACGAGCCGACCGGCGCCCTCGACGTGGACACCGGCCGGTTGGTTCTAGCGGCGATCGCCAAGGTGAACGCGGAACTCGGCACGACGACCATCGTCATCACTCACAACTCGGCAATCGCTGGAATGGCCGACCGCATCTTGCGGCTGAGCGGTGGGCGGATCGTCAAGGAGGAACCGAATCCGAAGCGCATCGCCGCCGAGGACGTGCAATGGTGAGCGTGCTGGACATCAAGGTTCTGCGCGATATCTCGTCGATGCGGCTTCAAGTTCTCAGCATCGCCATGCTCGTTGCCGCCGGCGTGGCCGTTTTCGTGATGTCGGTTTCGAATTACCGGGCGCTCGTTGGCGCCATGGAGAGCCACTACCGCAACGAAAGTTTCGCCGACCTCTTTGCCGGCATGACACGCGCGCCGCTGGTCATCGCCGACCGACTGCGTGAGATTGACGGGATCGGCATCGTCGAACCGCGGGTTGCGAAACCGGTGCGGGTAATACGCGAGGACACGAACCTACCGATCTCGGGCCGCATCATCTCGCTGCCAGTCGAGGGGCAGCCTCTGCTCAATCGTCTTCATCTGGTGCATGGGCGCTGGCCCGACCCGTTGCATCCGGAAGAGGTCATCATCAACGCAGCCTATGCCGAGGCACGCGCCGTGCGAATGGGAGAATCCATCGAGGTCGTCCTAAACGGGCGCCTGCAGGAATTTCGCGTCGTCGGTTCCGCCCTGTCGCCGGAGTTCGTCTTTGCGACGCGGAGCGCGGTGCCGCTCCCTGACGATCGGAACTTCGTCGTGCTGTGGGCAGGCGAGGATGCGGTGGCCAGTGCGTTCGACATGAAAGGCGCGTTCAACGATGTGGCGATGACAATAGCCCCAGGGGCAAGCGTGCAGCATGCGCTGGATGAGGTGGACCGGCTGCTGGCTCCGTACGGTGGTACGGGAGCCTACGACCGTAACGATCAGCCATCGCATCGCTTTCTTCAGGACGAGCTGGCCGAGCAGGAAACCTTGAGCATTTTCATGCCGTCCGTCTTCTTCGGCATCGCGGCATTTCTGCTTAACGTCGTCATCGGCAGAATGGTCGAGGCGCAACGCGGACAGATCGCGTCGCTCAAGGCGCTGGGGTTCGCCAACGGCACCATCGCGCTTCACTACTTCAAGCTGGTCACGGCCATTGCGTTGCTGGGATCGGCTATAGGCCTCGCCCTTGGGCGCTGGTTCGCCGTTGGAGTCGTGGGAAGCTATCGCGCATTCTTCCGGTTCCCCTCCCTGGAGGCGCAGCTTGAGCCGGGGCTTTTCGTCGCCGCGACACTGATCAGCGTCCTCAGCGCGAACTTTGCGGCTGCGACATCCGTCTATCGAATAGCAGTGCTTCCCCCGGCCGAAGCCATGCGACCTGCAACTCCACCGGCGCTGCAGTCATTCGCTTGGCTCCAGACGATAGGGAGCCATGGCATTCCGCTGCAATACATCATTGCGGCTCGAACAACGCTGGGGAGGCCGATCAGAACGCTTTTTTCGACCCTCGGCATCGCCCTCGCAATTCCACTTATCCTGTTCGGGCTCTATTGGTTTGATGCCATCGACTACATGATCGATGTCGGCTTCAGCCGGATCGAGCGCGGCGATGCCTTTCTCACCTTCACGGAGCCTGTTTCCGCGGATGTGCTTTATGAATTGATGGCGCTCCCCGGAGTGCTGAAGGCTGAAGTCCAGAGAGTCGTTCCTGTCAGATTGCGAGCAGGGCACCGGACCTATCGCACATCGGCGGTCGGCATCGATTCCGGCTCCGAACTCAAGATTCCAAGGGACAAGGCGCTGCAGCAAATACCCGTTCCGGAAGATGGCATCATGCTGAGCAGGCAGATCGCGAGCCAGCTCGAGCTCCATACCGGCGAGACAGTGTCGATCGAGGTGCTCGAAGGCGCGAGGCCCGTGAGGCAAGTCACCATTCGCAGGATTTCCGACGACATATTGGGATCGTCGGTAACCATGGACCGTAGCGCGCTCAATCGTATGATGCGGGAGGGCCCGATCGCGAACGCCGCGAGCCTCAGGATTGACCCGACTCAATCCGAACTAGTCTGGTCCAGGATAAAGTCGATGCCGAGGATCGAGGGAAGCTCGGTAAAGGCCCTATGGTTGACCCTGTTCAACGACACGATCGGCGGAATGGTGCTGATCGGCGCAGTGATCCTGGCGGGGTTCGGAATGCTGATCGCGATAGGTGTCGTCTATAACAGCGCACGCATTGCCCTGCAGGAGCGCGCTTGGGAACTGGCCGGTCTGCGCATTATTGGGCTGACTCGGCACGAAGTTTCGGCGGTCGTTGTCGGCGAGCTTGTCGGCGAGCTCGTCGTGGCGATTCCCTTGGGACTTTTGATCGGGCGCTACCTGATCGAGCTGATTGCCTCAGCGCGAGCGAGCCAATCGTTCCAAATTCCCGCTGTGATCGATCCGAGCAGCTACGTCATAGCGTCGCTCCTGGTGATCGCCGCGGCTTTAGCCAGTTTCATCATGATCCGCCGAAGGATCGATACACTCGATCTGGTAGCCGTCCTCAAGACCCGAGACTGATCATGAAGAACCGGCCTACCTCGATCGTTGGGGGACTCTTGCTGGTGCTGATCGTGGCGGCGGGTCTCTATTGGCTCATCTTGCCGCGGCCCATCCTTGTCGAGACCGCCGAGGTCGCGACGACGACGTTTCAGGACACGATCGAAGAAGACGGCCGCACGCGCGTGCGGGATCGCTATATGGTGTCTGCGCCTTTGTCGGGTCGCGTCCAGCGGCTAATGCTGAAGGCTGGTGATGTCGTGCACACAGGGCAAAGACTGGCGATCATCACGCCGCCTGTTTCTCCTTTGCTGGATTCACGGGTGCGGCAGGAGCTTGAGGCGCAGGTCGGCGCAGCCGAGGCTGGCGTCGAAGAGGCTGAAGCGCTTCAGGAGCAGGCCAAGATCCTCCTGGCTCAAACCAGCGCGGACCTCGAGCGCACCAGACAGCTCGCCCAGCGCAATGTGTCGACCGTTGCGCAATTGGAAAGAGATGAGGCGCTGTTTCAGTCCGCGGGCCGGCAGGCGGATGCCGCCGAGCGCCGCTCGCATGCCGCTACTCACGTCCTGGAACAAGCCCGAGCAGCATTGCAGTCCGCCAGCAATCCCGATCCGGGCGAAGATTTCCCGGTATTGTCACCCATAGACGGACGCGTTCTCAGGGTCGAGCTAGAAAGCGAGAGCGTGGTCTTGATGGCGGCCCCCTTAGTCGAACTGGGGGACCCGGGCGACCTGGAAGTCGCGGCGGATGTGTTGACGACCGATGCCGCCCGTATAAGGCAGGGTGACAAGGTGACCATCGCGCGATGGGGCGGGACCTCGGATTTGCAGGGCGTCGTGCGGCGTGTTGAGCCTTCCGGCTTCACCAAAATCTCCGCGCTCGGCGTTGAAGAACAGCGCGTCTGGGTCATCATCGACATAGTCTCGCCGCGACAGACCTGGACCAGTCTCGGAGACGGCTATCGTGTCGAGGTCAAGATCGTGGTCGACCAGATTGACAAGGCAACTGTCGTGCCGATGGGAGCGTTGTTTCGGCGAGGCGATGCCTGGAACGTCTTCGTTGCCGAGGAAGGCCGCGTTCATCTCCGAGAAATCCAGGTTGCGCGCCTATCGGCTCGCATCGCCGCCGTTGCGGAAGGCGTGCACCCTGGCGAGATCGTAGTCGTCTATCCACCTGCCAGCCTTGCCGAGGGGCGCAAGATCAAGATCCAGTAGACTTGCTGTTCGACGGCCGCTCAATGTGCCGTCCACCAAGAAAGCTTCCGGAACGGCTACCTGCACTACTATTGAATTGTCGGCGTTCATTTTCCCAACACGAAACGGTTCGTCCGGGCGTTTCCTTCACGTTCCAAGCTTTGTTGCCAACCAGCTCTTCTCCAACCGAGGACCGGTAGTCGAGCGGCTCATTGAATCGGCCTAGGCCTTCAGTTGCTGCCTCCATAGTGGCTTCAGCAACTCCAGGCATGCCAGCACGGCAAATCCTGCGGCAAGCGTCATAGCGAGATCGTCGAGATGCAGCGGTCCGAAGCGGAAGAGACTGGTGGCAAATGGCCAAAGAAGCGTGCCGCCCAGCATTGAAGCAACGGCCAAGACAACAATTATAAGCGACCGGTTCGGCCTGTTAAGCGCGGTCAAAAGGGATGCGCTGAAGGAGCGGTTGACAAAGATCAGTCCCACGATTGTCAGCACCAGCGAGAAGAACGTTAGCGCCCGAATTTCGTTCTCGGCCATGCCCTGCCTCAGGGCGACAAGGTAGATGCCCGCGAGAAGCGCGAAAGCGAGCGTCCCCTGGATCAGCCCCCACCTGATCAACGCCCCGGAGAACAGTGGCGAGTTCGGATTGCGAGGCGGCCGGCGCATCACATCGTCTTCTTCGCTCTCGGCCTCGAAAACCAATGAACAGACGGGATCGATCACCATCTCCAGAAAGGCAATGTGTATGGGCCCGAATAGGATCGGCAAGCCAAACAGCAATGGCAGCAGCGAGAGACCAGCGATCGGCACGTGGACCGCGAAGATGAAGCCTATGGCTTTGCGCAGATTGTCGAAGATGCGGCGGCCAAGCCGAACGGCTTTGACGATCGAAGCAAAATCGTCGTCGAGCAGGACGATGGCCGAGGCTTCGCGCGCGACGTCGGTGCCTCGGCCACCCATGGCAATCCCGATATTGGCTGCCTTGAGCGACGGCGCGTCATTGACGCCGTCGCCCGTCATGGCGACGATTTCACCACTCGCCTTCAGTGCGCTCACGATGCGAAGTTTCTGTTCGGGCATGATACGCGCGAACACGGTTGCTGTTTTCAAGCGCAGTGCCAGTTCGTCGTCATTAAGCGCTTGCATCTCACTGCCGGTCACCACGCTTTCAGCATCGAGGCCAGCCTGGCGCGCGATTATTTTAGCGGTCGCCGGGTAGTCGCCGGTGATCATCATCACCTTGATGCCGGCGGAACGGCAGTCGCTGACGGCTTCGGGAACGCGAGCGCGCAGGGGATCCGTCAGGCCGACCAGCCCGAGGAATTCGAATTTGAAATCGCGTTGCGTATCCGGCAAGTCGGCGCGGCGATGAAAAGCGCGGGCCACGCCGAGCACCCGCAACCCCTCAGCCGCCATGGCTTCGACCGAACCCTTTAAGACCATCAGGTCCCCCGCACTCAGTTGGCACAGCGCCGCGATCGCCTCCGGGGCGCCTTTTGCCGCGACCAGCGAGTTGCCATCGCCGTGTGTCGATTGCCAGACATTCGACATCGCCAGCAGTCCGGGGCGAAGCGGATATGCGTGGACCAGTTCCCAATCCGGGTTATCCGGAACTCCGGGCTTGTGCGGCCGTTCCTTGCCGAGTTTGTGAAACGCGACTTCCATGGGGTCGAAAGGGATCCGCGCGCTGGCGAGAACGCCAGTCTCGACCATATCGGCGAAAGCAGCCGGCAGTTCAGTCCCCAGGTTGTCGGCCAGCCGCAACCGCCTTCCGTCCGCCGACCGAAGCTCGGCGATGGTCATCCGGTTCTCTGTAAGGGTTCCTGTCTTGTCGGTGCAAAGGATGGTGGCTGAGCCGAGCGTCTCGATCGCGGCGGCCCTGCGGGTCAGGACGCGCGCCTGCGATATGCGCCATGCGCCCATGGCCATGAAGATCGTGAGCACGACGGGAAATTCTTCCGGCAGCATGGACATGCCGAGCGCGATGCCTGCAAGCACGGCGTCAAGCCAACCGCCCCGCAGAAGTCCGTAAAGCAAGACCGCGACGACGCTGACTGCACCGCCGACCATCGCGAAAATGCGCACAACGCTCCGCATTTGTGCCTGCAATCGCGGCGGTTCTGTCTCCATTGAACTCAGCGAGTGCCCTATCTTGCCGATTTCACTTCGTGGCCCTGTCGCCAGGACTTCGCCAATGCCTGAACCGCGAACGATCAGCGAACCCGAGAATAAGAAAGGCAGGTCGTCGCCGCCTGGCCGGCGCTCGATCGTTGGCGGTGCGCCGTCGGTGGCAATCTTTCGGACCGGTACGGATTCGCCTGTCAGCAGGGATTCGTCGCTCTGAAGGTCCTGGCTCTGGAGAAGCCTGGCATCGGCAGGGACCCGGTCACCCTCGCCGAGCACGACGATATCTCCCCGGACAACCTCACGACCGGCAATGCGCTTGCGTTCACCACCGCGTATGACAAGGGCTCGAGGGCTGGTGAGGTCACGCAGTGCCTCCAGGACGCGCTCGGTGCGTGTCTCCTGGATGATGGTTATGCCGATCGACATTGTGCCAAATGCCAGTAGGATCAGCGCTTCCTCCAGATTGCCCAGAAGCAGATAGACAATGCCTCCGCCGAGCAGGAGCGCCAGCATTGGCTCGCGGATGACCTCGATGGCTATTCTCAATGGCGTGCGTCGATTGGACCTGGGCAGTTCGTTCGGGCCCTCGGCGAGAAGTCTGGCCTGAGCCTCGGCTTCGCTGAGTCCGCGCCGGCTCTGTTCATTTGCCGAAGCACGGGCCGCACTTTGCGCTTCCCCGAAACTGGACTCTCTCACCGGCTGCATCTAGTCGCTCTCGGCAGCGAGTGCCCGCTGCATCCGTCTGATGATTTTGGCTCGACCTCGTTCGTCCGCCGCTGAGTTCACCGCATCGGTCACATCCAGCAAGAGCCTGGAGAGATCGTTGTGCCAGTCGAGGTGGCCGACGCTCTCCGGCTTTAGTCTGCGAGCTTGGTTGAGATCGACAGGGAAGCAGCCGCCTGAGCTCAATCGGAATGCATCATCGAGTTGCGGCTTGATGATCTTGCCTTCAGGAAACGATGCCTCGAGACGCTCACCAAGTCCTGCTAAACCTTCCTCTTCGCCGTGGGTCAGAAATATCGATTGCCCGACGGGGCTGCGAGCCAATATCCAGGCCACCAGCTCGGCAGCATCCGCATGGCCGGAATACAGATCGAACAGGGTGACGCGCGCCCTGACTTCGATTTCCTCGCCCTGGATGCGCACGCGCCGGGCGCCATCCAGCAATATTCTGCCCAGCGAACCCTGGACCTGATATCCGGCCATCATGACGGTGGCGTTCTTGCGCCAGAGGTTGGCCTTGAGATGATGGCGTATGCGCCCCGCATCGCACATGCCGCTTGCAGCGATTACCACGAAGAAGCCTGTCAGGCGATTGATCGCCTTGCTCTGCTCGACGGTGTCGGTGAACCGCAGCTCGGGTGAAATCAAAGCCTGACGCAACACGTCTCCGTTCTCGATTTCATTGGCATGTCTCTGGAATATGGCGCTTGCTCGCGTGGCTAGCGGGGAGTCGACGAATATTGGGGCTCTGGCAACCTCGCCGGCTTGCATGAGCAGATGAAGATCAACCAGCAGTTCCTGCGTCCGTTCGACGGCGAAGGACGGAATGATCAGGGGACCGTCCGCCTGTGCGGCGCTGCGCACGACGTCGCTGAGCATCGAGCGCCGCCGGTCAGGCGAAACGTCGGGGCGATCCCGGTTGCCATAGGTTGCTTCACAGACGAGATAGTCGACCCCGGAAGGACCCTGCGGGTCGGCCTGGAGCAGTTTGTGCCCCGGACCTATGTCGCCCGAAAACACGGTGCGCATCGGTGACCTTCCACCTCCATCGATTTCCATCTCGACTGACGAGGAGCCGAGCAGATGGCCCGCATTCCAGAAGCGGATCCGTAGACCTTGGGCTAGGGTCATCCAGTCGCCATATTTCGCGCTCCGAAACAGAGGCATGCATGCGACCGCATCTTCCTGGCGGTAGATCGGTTCAACCAGCGGCCTGCCGCGCTGGGCGTTGCGGCGATTGAGATGGTCCACTTCCGTTTCCTGGATATGCGCGGCATCCGGCAACATGACAGAGCAAAGATCGATCGTGGCGGCCGTTGCGTATATCGGTCCGTGAAAGCCTTGCCTGACCAGCTTGGGCAGCAGACCGCTGTGATCGATATGCGCGTGGGTCAATATGACCGCGTCGATCGCATCCGGCGGGAATGGGAATGCGCCATAATTCAGTTCCCGTTCGGATTTCGAACCCTGAAACAAGCCGCAATCGATCAAGATCCGCCAATGTGGCGTTTCAATTTCGTAGCATGATCCTGTCACGCAACGCGTCGCGCCATGGAAGCGCAAGATGGGATGCTGATCGCGATCCAAGGTCGTGCGCCTAATGCGACATCAAGACCGGCAAACGCAAATCCGCCAAAATGCCTTTCGTAGCCCCACCCAGCACAAAGTCTCGAAGCCGCGAATGGCCCCATCCACCCATGACAAGGAGGCCGCCATTGATCCTGATGGCATGCTCCTGAAGCGCAGCGCCGATTTCATTGCCGCCGGCGTGGATCGACTCGGCTTTGGCCTGGAGGCCTCGTGCCGCTAGTCCATGCGCCAGGCGATAGCCGACGTCGTCTCGCGGCAGCAACTTCTCATCCGTCACGGTGACGATCGATATGGCTGATGCCTGTTCCAGAAACGGCGCGGCGTCCGCAACTGCCCTTGCCGCGACCCGGCTGCCGTCCCAAGCGATCACCACATGGTCGAGCGGGCCGACGTCCTCGTCGCCCGGAAGAATCAAAGTCGGCCTGCCAGAGCTGAACACCAACTCTTCAGCAGTCATCTGGGAGGCTTCGTTGTTCGATGTCCAACCTACCATGCACAGGTCAAAGTAACGGGCCTCTTTGGCGGCCGCCTCTCCCATCAGAGCCGGCTGGGCCTTCAATTCCTGGCTCGTCAAAGTGACGTTGCATCGGGACGCCTCGACCGCGGCCGCATCCAGCAATGTTTTGCCTCTCTGTCGGCTGGCCGCCTCCACTTCTCGGATCTTGGCGGGGAGATCGAGCAGGAAGCGGGATAACGCGTTCGAGACGTCCGGTATGTCCACATTGACAACCGCAACATCGAGGATGGCACCCAGCCCCTTTGCTACTGTAATGGCATTTGATGCCACTTTCGGTCCGGGCGGGTCTGGATAGGTCGGCAAAAAGACAGACGCCAGAAGTTGCATTGTCACGTCTCCTTCCGCGGCGAGTCGAACAGGCCAGAGCTATCTCTCCTTGGCTATCGCAGTTTCGAACCTGACAGCCTTGATGTGCGTCAATTCTGCCACCGGCTTGTTCTGCAATGCTCAAGAACAATGAGTTGGCGTGTAAAATCTTCTCTGGGCGTCAATGCAAAACGAGACATAAAGCCGGGCGGGTTTTGCGTTCGTCCCCCCGAACCGAGCGCTTTCGCTGCACATTGGGCCAGCTCGCGGCTCCTTCGGCGTCCAGCACATCGATCGAGGGGTATTTGCTGCGCGAGGCAGCGGCTTCCGGCGACGCCATGCGCGGCAGTGCCTGCGACGTAAAGGCCGTCGAGCGACCTCTCACAAACACGGGCGCAAATCGTGCGGCCGACGATAGTCGGCAGTAAGCTGATAGAGAGTAGGGCCGGCGCAAATACGATGAACGACGATCTGGATACCCTCCAGCAGGAGACATTCGACTACTTCATTCATGAGGCGAACCCGGCCAACGGTCTGATTCGCGATAAAACCGAAGCCAATTGGCCGGCAAGCATTGCCGCTACCGGCCTTGCGTTGGGATGCTACCCAGTCGGGGTGAAGCGTGGGTTTATGAGTCGGAAGGCGGCTGTGGAGCGGACGCTCGCCACGCTACGCTTCTTCTGGAACAGCCCCCAAAGCCCGGAGCCGGACGCCACGGGCTATCGCGGTTTCTATTATCATTTCCTCGACATGCAAACCGGCCGGCGGGCTTGGCGGTGCGAACTGTCGACCATCGACAGCACCTTGCTCCTGGCGGGAGGGCTGGCCGCCGCCGCATTTTTCGACGGGAACACAGAGTCCGAGAACGAGATTCGCACCTTGGCGGATGCGCTTTACCGCAGGGCGGATTGGCGCTGGGCGCTAAACAAAGGCAAGACCGTCACCCACGGCTGGACTCCCGAGACCGGCTTCCTAAAGTATCGGTGGAAGGGTTACGATGAGGCGCTTCTTCTGTATGTCCTCGGACTCGGCTCACCGACTCACCCTCTGCCCTCAGGCAGCTATACGGCATGGACCGCTACGTTCCGCTGGCTGCATGCCTACGGCCAGGACTATGTCTATGCGGGCCCGTTGTTCATCCATCAACTCTCGCACGTATGGATCGATCTTCGGGGTCTGCAGGATACCTACATGCGCGGAAAAGGAAGCGACTACTTCGAAAACAGCCGACGCGCGACTCTTGTCCAGCACCGCTACGCTTTGGAAAATCCACGCGGTTTCGATGGCTATGGAGAACATTGCTGGGGCATTACCGCCAGTGATGGCCCCGGGCCCTCCACGATCAAACTCAAAGGCATCGAACGCCGGTTCTTGGACTATGCCGCGCGTGGCGTCCCGTTTGGCCCCGACGATGGAACGCTCGCACCCTGGGCCGCCGTCACCTCGTTGCCGTTTGCCCCGGAAATCGTGTTGCCGACAATCGCCTTCTGGATCCATAAGGCCAAACTCAAGTCCAGCAGAACATACGGTTTCGCGTCGTCCTTCAATCCGACGCACCCGCGGGGCAGAGCCAAAGGGGCATTCGGCTGGTGGGTCTCACGATGGCATTTCGGCCTGGACGAGGGCCCGGTCGTATTGATGATTGAGAACGCACGCAGCGGGCTGATATGGCGATTGATGCGCTCATGTCCGTACATACGCGATGGCCTGCAACGGGCAGGTTTCGAGGGTGGTTGGCTGGAGCAACTTCCGCACACCCCGCCTGTCGGTTAGGCTGTAACACTTCGCCAACGTGACGACGGCAAAGACCCCGCAGGATAATACCGATATGCTCGTCCTGGCGATTCAACGGGAGGCCGTCCGCAACAAACTCACCTTATTGGCTACTTCTTCTCAAGAGCCAGCTGGCCAGGTTGGGCCCCGTCGCCGCCGTTGAAACCGTCCAAGATCGATCAATGCGCTTCAATGGTTTGGCTGTAAACGACGCATCCCTAGGCTAACTGGACGCCGCGATCGGCGAGTTCATGGAACGCAAGAACCGCCCCGGTTGGACCGGGGCGGTTCTTGATTTACGTTTGAACTGGTTGCGGGGACAGGATTTTGGCTTTCTGTCCCGCGGCGCCGGCTTTGCCTCCTTGCGGGCCCTGATGGCGGCTCAAATCCGCCGGTCAGCGTCAGGCGGATACAAGAACAGCCCGGATTGAGCCGGGCTGTTTTGGTTTTGGTTACGGAGACGTTAGCGAGCATTTCAACGGTCGGTGGTTTTAACTGCGGCAATGGTCGCGCGGTTCTTGTTGGGCCCCTGCCCTCGCGGGGCCGTCAAGATGCGCCACGCTGACCCGACGCATCTCTTGCGTTCGAGTTCACCAGATAGGTGACACCGCCGCCAAGAAAGCGCGTCCCGTTCCCTGTGATGGCGCCGTCGAGAAGCCCCAGGTCGTGCAGCTCCGTAATTTCCTCAGCGGTCTCGACAAAGAACTTCATGGCGTTTCCATTCTGCGTCTGGGAGGGGCTGACCAGCGCCGCCGCGCCAGGCCGGTCGACCAGACGATGTACGGATTGAGCGCCGGGCGGCGGCACTGGTCAAAGCGGTGAGGGTCAGGCGCCCGATACCCAGCGGATGATGTTTGCCATCAGGCGGCCGTACGGCGGCCAGGTCAGGAAATCCTGCGACAGCCAGTGCGGACCGATGTCGGTCGTCCAGGCGGCGGTGCGACCCTTGCCGTGCTCGCGCACCGAGAGCAGAGGCCAGTCGGCGCCGCGATAGTGACAGGAGGCGAGCAGCCGGGAGGAGCCGTCACGGCGGAAGTCGGTCTTGTTCATGCCGAGGATCGGCGGCAGCGGGCCCTCGATGCCGCCGAAGATCGGATGCGAGGAATGCAGAATCGAGGCCTCCAAGCCCTGCGGCACTTCCAGCCCGTCGCTGAACGGCAGGCAGCGCACCGGCAGAACGTCCTCCACCGGCGTGTCGTGGAAACGCGCGGTGCCGAACATCCCCTGGAAGCCCATATAGCCGCCCGCCAGCATCAGTCCGCCGCCAGCCTCCACATAGGCTTTAATTACGTCAAGCCGGTTGACGCCGACGCGGCCCGAGCGCGCCTCAGGCGTGACCAGCAGGCTCAGCGCGCCGACATCGGAGATCACCACCGCGTTGTAGGACGCAAGCGTTTCGAGGTCATAGGGAAATTCGGCCGGGCAGCGCTCGCCGCCGATCTGGATGACCGAGATGCCTTCGGCGGCCAGCGCCGCGTTGAAGGCAGCCGCACCGTTGACATACGCGGCGCTAGTCAGCACCTCGGCGCCGGAAGCCACCGATGTCGTGGCCGAAAAGGTTTCGCCCGCAAGCAGGATTCTCATCGCGTCGCCCTCGCGCGCTTGTTCGGAGATAAAAAGCGGGCGCCGGTCACAGCCGGCGCCCGTCGGGCCTTGGGAGGCTTAGAACTTGAACTCGGCAAGATTCTCCGGCGTCACGATCTTGGCCGGGCCGAGCACCAGCTCGCCGCCGGCGCCGATCGTGTATTCGCCGAGACGGCCGGCCTTGAACTTCTCGCCTTCCTTGCCGGTGATCTTGCACTGCGCCAGTGCCTGGGCGGCCTGGTAGGTCAGGTAGCCGAGATCGGAGACGTTCCACCAGATGTCCTGGGCCGAGCCGTCCTTGATGTATTTCGAGATCAGCGTCGCCGGCGCGAGACCGGTCAGCTTGACCTTGCCCATCAGGCCGGCTTCCTCCAGTGCGCGCGCCGCGGCCGGCAGGCCGATGCCGGCGGGAACGATGATCGCCTTCAGATCGGGGAAGGCCTGCACCAGCGCCAGCGCCTGCTGCTGGTTGACCTGCTCGCTTTCCTCGCCATAGGCGACTTGCACCAGCTTCATCTTCGAAAATTTCGGCTCGGCCGCCATCTTCTTCTTCATGAAGTCGATCCAGGCGTTCTGGTTGGTGGCGGTCGGCGTCGACGACAGGATGGCGAAGTCGCCCTCGCCACCCATCAGATTGTAGGCGCTTTCCAGCATCATCTCGGCCAGGCTGTCGCCCTTGGCCTGGTTGACGAAGATCGCGCGGGCATCACCCGCGACGTCGGAATCGTAGGACACTACCTTCACGCCCTGCTGCGCGGCGCGCTTCAGGGCCGGCGCGACAGCGTTGGCGTCATTGGCCGAGATCGCGATGACGCCGACCTTCTGCGTGACTAGGCTGTTGATGAAATCGATCTGCGCCTCGGCAGTCGCCTGCGACGGCGCGACCTGGATCGCCTTGCCGCCGATCTCCTTGGCGGCCTCCTCCGCGCCCTGCTGGGCGACCTTGAAATAAGGATCGGTGTCTAGCTTGGGCAGGAAGCCGACGGTCACTGGCTCCTTGGCGCATTCGTCGGCCAGGGCCAACGAGGCAGGGGCAAGCAGAATGGTCGATGCGAGCAGGGCTAGTCCAAACGCTTTCATTGTACACTCCTCCGTTTTAATTCGGGCTTGCAGGAAGGGGCCCGAGTTCACCCCTTGGTTTCGCGCAAGGCGCGCGATCTTGAGAGCCGCTCCTCCAGGGAGCGCCAGTAATTGCCAACAAGCAGCGAGCCGATCAGAAGCAGGCCGATGATCATGCCTTGAGCGTCGCCGCCGATCTGGTTGAGCGCCAAGACGTTACGGATGATGGCTATGAGCACCAGCGCCAGCATCACCCCGGTCAGCTTGCCCTTGCCGCCGAAGACGCTGACGCCGCCGAGCAGCACGATGGTGATGACGTCGAGCTCCATGCCAAGCGCGTTGTTGGCGCGCGCATTGGCTAGGCGCGCCGTGTAGACGATGCCGGCGATGGCCGCGACGACGCCCGATACGACGAACAGTGAAAGCACCACGCGGCGCGTGTTGATGCCCGAATAGCGCGCGACTTCGGGGCTGCCGCCCAGCGCGTAGAGCCGCTTGCCGGTCGCGGTCTTCTGCAGCATGACGGCGAAAACCGGAGCGAGCAGCAGGAAGGGCACGACGGTCCAGGGGATCTGCGTTCCCGGCAGATTATCGATGCCGAAATCGACGATCGCGGGTGGCAGGATGTTGACCGAGCCGGTGCCGAGCAGGATGTAGCCGATGCCCCTGTACAGGGCCATCGTGCCCAGCGTCACCACCAGCGACTGCAGGCCGAGCGCGGACACCAGAAAGCCGTTGAAGGCGCCGAGCAATGCGCCGAAGAGCAGCGTCAGCGGGATCGCGGCAAATGTCGGCATGCCGGCCTGGACGGCAAGGCCGAAGATCACCGATGTCAGCGCCAGCACCGAGGCGATCGACAGGTCGATCTCGCGGCAGATGATGAGCAGCGTCATCGGCAGGATCAGCAGCGCCTTTTCCGACGCGCTGGCGGCAAGCTGCGAGAGATTGAAGCCGGAAACGAAGTTCGGAACGAAGATCGCGGCGTAGAGGAAGACAGCGAGACAGGCGGCGGCGAGCAGCAGGTCCCAGAAGTCGATCGAGCGGAGGAACTTCGTCATCTCATCCTCGCCTGTCTGGCCTGCTCGGCGCGCCGCACGATGAAGGTGTCGATGCCGATGGCGACGAGGATCACCAGGCCGTAGACGCCCTGCAGCCACAGTGGATCGACGCGCACCAAAGTGAGCCCGTTCTTGATCACCAACAGCGTCAGCGACCCGAGCACGATGCCGAGCAGCGTGCCGGAGCCGCCGCGGATGGCGACGCCGCCGACCACGGCGGACGCGATCACCGTCAGCTCGAAGCCGAGCGCGACGCGGGCGTCGATGGTTGCGTAGCGCGAGGCCCAGAGCGCGCCGCACAGGCCGCCGAGCAGCCCGGCCAGGCCGAAGGCCATCAGGATGCGCCGGTCGACCGGAATGCCGATGAGGCGCGCGCCATCAGGATTCGAGCCGGTGGCGAACAGCTCGCGGCCGATCGCCGTGCGATAGAGCAGCACATAACCGGCGCCGAGGATGAGGATGGCGATGGCGACGATCAGCGGCACGCCGGCGAGCTTCAGCCCTGTCATGTCGAGCCATCTCTGCGTCACCTCGTCGGCGCTGACCTGGTCGCCGGCGGCCCAGATCGAGTTGAAGCCGCGGAAGATCGACATCGAGGCCAGCGTGACGACGATCGCCGGGATTTTTCCCCGAGTGACGACGAGGCCGTTGATGAGCCCGCAGACCGTACCGACGGCGCAAGCGGTCGCCAGACCGATCGCGATGTCGAGGCCGGGATAGGCCTGGACCATGCTCGCCGCCATATAAGCCGACAGGCCGATCACCGAGGCGATGGAGAGATCGATGTTGCGGGTGATCAGCACCAGCATCTGGGCAAGTGCTGCGACGACCAGCAATGCAGCGTCCATCGATACCGCCGTCAGGTTCGCGGCGCTAACCATGCGCGGATTGATGATGGTGACGGGAATGGCGACCGCCAGCATCGCGGCGAGCAATCCAAACTCGCGGCGCTTGAGAATATTTGCCGGACCTTTACTTGCTTCCCCGAGCGCGGCTTGTTCCGTCTGCGTCGTCGCGCCGGCCCGCTCGACCGTACGGGTCGCGGCCTCGAGAACCTTTTCCTGGGTCGCTTCGCCGCTAGCGAACTCGGCCGTGCGATGGCCCTCGCGCAGCACGACGATGCGGTCGCACATGCCTATGAGCTCGGGCATTTCGGAAGAGATCAACAGGATCGCCATGCCCTGCGCGGCCAGGTCGGCGATCATGGCATGCACCTCGGCCTTGGTGCCGACGTCGATGCCCTGCGTCGGTTCGTCAAGGATCAGGACGCGCGGCTCGGTGCGCAGCCATTTGGCCAGCACCACCTTCTGCTGGTTGCCGCCGGAAAGTTCCTTGACCGGCTGACCGTAGCCGGCGAAGCGCAGCTTCATGCGCTTCAGCCAGTCGGCGACGAGGCCGATGGCGCGGTCGGTGCCGTAGAGGCCGAAGCGCGATGCCTTGTCCAGCACTGGCAGCACGGCGTTGTCGAGGACGCCGAAATCCATCACTAGGCTCTGGCTCATGCGGTCCTCCGAGACATAGGCGATGCGCGCATCCATGGCTTCGCGCGCGGAAGCGAAGCGCACCGGCATGCCGTCTATGAGAATCTCGCCGCCGTCCGGCTGGTCGATGCCGAACAACACGCGCGCGATCTCGGTGCGGCCGCTGCCGACGAGACCGCCCAAGCCCACCACTTCGCCGGCATGGAGCTTGAGGTCGATACCGGTGAAGGCGCCGGCGCGCGACAGGCCCCTCGCCTCCAGCACCAGCGCGCCGGGCGTTTCGCGGCGGTCGGGATAAAGGTCGCTAACCTCGCGGCCGACCATCATGGAGATCGCAGCGGCGCGGCCAAACTCGGCTTTCGGCCGGACGCCGACGAGGCGACCGTCGCGCAGCACCGCGATGCGGTCTGCGATGCGGAAGATCTCGTCCATGCGATGACCGACGAACATCATCGCCACGCCGTGTGACTTGAGATCGGCGACGACGGCGAAAAGCCGCTCCACCTCGCGCTGCGAAAGTGCCGCGGTCGGCTCGTCCATGATCAGCACGCGCGCGTCGAGCGATAGCGCGCGGGCGATCTCGACCAGTTGCTGCTCGGAGGTGCGCAGGGCGCCGAGCCTTGTGTCGGCCGGAACGGCAAGGCCGACGGTCGCCAGCACCTTCCTGGCGCCGACAAGCATGGCGGCATTGTGGATGCCGCCGAAACGATCGCGCGGCATGTGGCCGAGATAGATGTTTTCCGCGACCGACAGGTCTGGGAACAGGCCGGGATGCTGATGCATGACCGCGATGCCGGCACCTTGCGCGTCATGCGGCGAGCGGAAGGCGGCGGGTTTGCCGTCGACCTCGACATGGCCGTCGGTCGGTGAATACACCCCGGCGAGCAGCTTCACGCAGGTGCTCTTGCCGGCGCCGTTCTCGCCGAGCAGCGCCAGCACCTCGCCCGAACGCAAGTCGAAGGAAACGTCCTTCAGCGCGATCGTGCCGCCAAAGGCCTTGGTGGCGCCGACCAGCGCCACTGGAACGGCTGTTCCTCCCGCCGTCGCGACTACTTCGCCAAGCGCGCCTTGCTGCAGCACGTTTCCTCCCTGGTCGTAGTTATTTTTTCAGTTTGCTATATTAAATGCCTCCAGGCCGCAACCGGAAAATTGACTTACAGGCGCGCAACGCGCAGTGTCGCGCCACGCTTCGACGCGATCCGGCGGCTTCACGGCCGCGATTGCAAATAGAGCCGGCCGTACTTGCGGCAAGACCTGGGAGATGGCAGTTTGTCGGGAAAAGGCAGCAATTCGGTCAAGGTTCGGCATTACAATGAACGTTTCGTGCTCGATGCCATCCGCCGCCTGAAGGAGGCGTCCAAGTCGGATCTGGCGCGTGCCGCCCATCTCACGCCGGCCGCCGTCGCGGATATCGTTGACGGGCTGGAGGCGGCCGGATTCGTAAAGCAAGTGGGAAAAAGGTTCGGGCAGCGCGGATCGCCTTCGATTCTCTACCGTCTGGCGCCGGAGCGCATCTACAGCGTCGGCATCAAGATCGGCCGGCGCGCGCTGGAAGCGGTGCTGGTCGACTTCGCCGGCGAGGTGCGGGCGCGAGCCTCGCATGAATACCGCTATCCGGACCCGGACCTGGTGCGCAAGGCCGGCAACACCTCGCTTGCCAATTTCGAGGCGCTGGTCGACCGGCTCGACGATGCCTCGATCGTCGGCGTCGGCATCGCCTCGCCCTATTTCCTCGGCGGTTGGAGCGAGGAGCTGGGTTTCCCGGATGACCTCGGCGCCCGCTGGGAAGCGATCGACCTGATGACCTTCTTCGCGACGCCGTCGAAGACACCGGTGTTCATCGAGAACGACGCCACCTCGGCGGCATTGGCCGAGCTGGTGCAGGGCGCCGGCGCTCGCTTCCACGATTTCATGCATATCTCGATCGACACTTTCGTCGGCGGCGGCCTGGTGCAGGGCGGCAAGGTGCATACCGGACCGCATGGCAACAGCGCTGCGCTCGGTCCGCTCCCGGTCTCGCCGTCGAGCCTGGATTCGGTCGCGGCGAAGCCGGCGCGCTACCAGAGCCTGCTTCACCGCGCCTCGATCTATGTGCTGGTCAACCATCTCAAATCGCGCGGTATCGAGATCGTGCGGGTGCGTGAGCTCGACCCGATGCCGCCCGGCGCGCGTGAGCCGCTGTTCGAATGGATCGAGGACTGCGCCAACGCGCTGGTCGAGGCGATCATCGCGATCACCTCGGTCATCGACATCGAGGCGATCGTGCTGGACTCGATCCTGCCGCGCTCGATCCATCTCGAGTTGCTGGCTAAGGTTCAGAACCAGTTCAACCGGGTCAGCGCCATCGGCATTGTCGCGCCCGAAATCGTGCCTGGACAGTTCGGCCCTGAGGCCTCGCCGCTCGGCGCGGCCATGCTGCCCTTCTCAGCCTTGCTTGCGCCTGACAGCAGCGTGCTGATGATCGGCAAAGACAGGACGAAGCTCTTGGGCAGCCTTTCAGCTCTGGCTGGTCAAAGTTGACAGTCAGCCGACACAACGGTCTTCTTCGGGCTAGCGCCTTGTCCTAATGCGGGGCAAAGCTTTTGATGAGCGGCTTAGACTTTCCGACGAACAAAATGGGGCATCTTTGCGACCGCCCAAATAGGCAACGACCTACGTGACGCTGCGGGCAGGATAGCGAGCGATGATCATGTCCCGGGCTGTGGTGTAGCTGGCGGCATTGGTCGCCGAGCTCTCCGGCATGGGCCGGGCTGATCAGCGCGCCACGGCTGGCAGGCTGATGAGGGGATCATCACTCATCTGGCTGATCGTCTCAAGGGTCATATAGCGGGCTCGCTGGACGGCCCACTCATCATTCTGTTCGAGCAGCAGCGCCCCGACGAGGCGCACGATCGCATCGTCGTTCGGGAAGATTCCGACGACCTCGGTGCGTCGCTTGATCTCGCCGTTGAGACGCTCGATCGGATTCGTCGAGTGGAGCTTGGCGCGATGTTCCTTTGGGAAGGTCATATAGGCCAGCACGTCGGGCTCGGCGTCATCCATGATTGTCGCCAGCTTAGGGACCTTGGGCCGGATCTGATCAGCGACGGCGCGCCATTGGTGCTCGCGGCCTCGGGCGTTTCCTGGGCGAAGGCGGTGGCGATGAAGGCCGAGACGACCCTGCGGCCGCTCTTGCCGGCGTGCGCCAGCACGTTCCTCATGAAGTGGACGCGGCATCTCTGCCAAGTGGCGCACAGCACCTTGGTGACGGCCGCCTTGAGACCTTCATGTGCGTCTGAGACGACGAGCTTGACGCCGCGCAGGCCGCGTCGGGTGAGCTTGCGCAGGAACTCGGTCCAGATCGGCTCGGCCTCCGAGGCGCCGATCTCCATGCCAAGCACCTCGCGCCGGCCGTCTGCGTTGACGCCGACGGCGATGATGACGGCGACCGATACGATGCGCCCACCGCGGCGCACCTTTAGGTAAGTGGCATCGATCCACAAGTATGGCCAATCGCCCTCGATCGGCCGCTCGAGGAAGGCTTTCACCTTGCCGTCGATCTCCTCGCACAGCCGCGAGACCTGGCTCTTGGAGATGCCGCTCATGCCCATCGCCTTGACCAAGTCGTCGACCGAGCGCGTCGAGATGCCCTGCACATAGGCTTCCTGGATGACGGCGGTGAGCGCCTTCTCGGCCATGCGGCGCGGTTCGAGGAAGCCCGGGAAGTAAGAACCCTTCCTGAGCTTGGGAATGCGAAGTTCGACGGTTCCCGCTCGCGTTTCCCAATCCCGCTCGCGATAGCCGTTGCGTTGAGCGAGCCGCAACGGGGTCTTCTCGCCATAGCCGGCACCGGTGGCCGCGCCCACCTCCAACTCCATCAGCCGCTCGGCGGCAAAGCCGATCATCTCGCGCAGCAGATCGGCATCCGGGGTCTTCTCCACGAGCGTGCGCAGGTTCATCATGTCGTCGGTCATCGGTGGTCCTTCCGAAATGGGTTGGCGTCAACAACCAAACCCTACCGGAAAGCGCCGATGACCACCGACAGGCCGCTCACTCGCTACAGCACTACTAACGGCGCGCTCGCGAGCGGCTTCATAACCCTCAGCTACACCACCTGATGGGACACGATCCGAGCGATCGATGCCGTGGCTTTCGAGACGCGGGTTTCCGCAGTCATCAAACGCAAAAACCGCCCCGGTTAGACCGAGGCGGTTATTGATTTATGATAAAATTGGTTGCGGGGACAGGATTTGAACCTGTGACCTTCAGGTT
>Ga0315336_1001954_pt1 | contig 34928 bp, 29 predicted proteins | sample ASW5metaG_FD_204512 | JGI IMG/M metagenome (GOLD analysis project Ga0315336, IMG submission 204512) | Ammonia-oxidizing marine archaeal communities from Monterey Bay, California, United States - ASW #5 | ecosystem: Environmental > Aquatic > Marine > Intertidal zone | place: USA: California...
CAGCTCATCGTGCGCATCCCGGTCGTTAAAATCAATAGTTAGCTTATCAACTTCACCTGTCGTATTGACACTGTACTTTCCATCTGGGAAAGGAGGCAATACCTGATCGCCAAGATTGATATCTGGCGCAATCGAAAAGTTGCCTAATTTATCAGAGCCAGTTGCCGGATCAATATCTACCTGATATAAACCCTGGTCATCAATCGGTGCGACTGTACCTGCAGTACGGCAAACAGTTGCATCCAGGCGAACGGTTGGATATGTGCCCTTCAAGGTATATGTCGCAGCATCACCTGAACTTGAAGCATCTTGTATATCCAAGGTCATGGCAATTGAAGCTGCAGCAAGTGTTGCAGTATTGTAAGAGACAGATTGGGGGAAACCTGTCATAGCCTCACCATCTTTATGCTTTATTATTTTTTGATCAGCTGCAGGCGCTAGAGCACCCATTACAGCGGCTGCGTCTTTCCAGCTAGCTACATGCGCGTACTCTGTATCAGCAGGCTGGCCAGCCGGTACAGCTACTGTACGGGTGTACGTCCCTGAAAGCCCTACCATGGACCAAGTACCGACGATATCACCGTTTACTGTGCCTTCATCTTTATCACAGGCGCTGAAAATAATCAAGCCTGTTAAAGCGACTGAAAATATCTTATAGAGTTTTGTGTTCATAATATCTCCATTAATCTAATTGTGTTTGGTAAAGACCTCAAACTATTTTAATAAAACCATCTTTCGAGTCTTAACAAAGTTTTTAGTCTGCAGTTGATATAGATAGACTCCTGCACCTACCTGCTGTCCCAAATCATTGGTAGCATCCCAGGTAATCGAATGATAGCCAGCAGAAGTATTTTGGTAATCAAATGTTCTCACCTTCTGTCCCAGCATATTATAAATGGTCAAAGTTATGTCACTTACCTCGGGCAGGTCAAAACGTAGTGTGGTTGTTGGATTAAAGGGGTTAGGATAGTTATCATGTAGGGCAAACTCCAATGGAATACCTTCAGCTGCAATCGATAGATAATCATAGCGGTTAACATAGACCACTCTATCATCTCCCGTTACTTTTACAGTATCTATACCATCAGTAGCTACGACACTAAACTTGACTGTTGCTCCAGGTAACATGGGAAAAGGTTCAAATACATTCTCTACAAATTCCTCATATGTAATCGAAACTGATGTGCTGGTTGTATCATATATTTCTTCTGGTGGGTTAACGCCTATTTTCGCATATAGCAGATAATTAATTGCGTCACCATCAGCAGCATCAGTGCTGGCATCCCATTGAAGAGTATAAGTGACATCAAGATTTTCTTGGGTGATATTAACTGTATCTAAAACACTACTCACCCATTCAAAAGCCGTGGGAGCATCATTCACACCTGTTACTGTAAGCTTAAATGAGGTTGAATCACTGGTGGTTCCGTCTGAGGCAAAGGCCGTGATTACAGCTGGAATATTCACAGGCGCCTCTGCCACCCAACTAAGATTTTTAGACCATGTAGAGTTATAAGTCCCATTTATTACATCCGTAACCGAAGATCCTGATCCTTCAGTAAAAGTATAAGCAGCAATGGTTGCAGATGTGGTTGGTAGATCAATAGGTAGCGCATGGTTACTGCCAGAGTACATAACTGAATCCGAAACAACTAACATTGATAAATAAAATTCGCCCGGCTGTTCAAACTTAATATCTCCAGCATTACCTCCATACCCAACAGTGAAATGTTGGTTTTTTCTGAGGTCACTATCAATATTTGTTCCAATGAGAATACCATCCACATACATTCTTATCTCATTATTTGTTCTATCCCTTACAACACTAATATAGTACCATTGTTGATTTGTATATGTATCCGTGCTTGTTACTGTACTACTTCCTACTCTGTACATTAATCGACCATCAGATAAATATTTAATATAGGAATCACAGCATCCTTCATTCCAATAAAGCAAATGCCCCAGATTACCTTGGCCCACAGTAAATCCAGGTTTATACCACATTTCAAATGTCCAATCAGAATAATTAATTGGGTTGAAGGTTCGGGATTTTAAGACAGGGCTACGAAATCCTGCATTGCCATTAAAATAAAGGGAAGACCCATCATTATTCCAATTGGCATTAGGCGTTAAAGTCAGGGTTGAAGAACTTATGGAAGCAGTTACTGCGTTTGTGTCCGATACTGCAGTGAATGTAGTTGTGCCCGAAAAAGTTGAGATGAGGTCAACCTCTGCTACTTTATCCTCATCAATGGTTACATCTTGAACAGTTGAAATATCACTTACTGCAGTGACCGTTAACTTAAAGGAGACTTCTTCTGTTGTGCTTCCAACTGAAGCAGAAACTTTAATATTTGCTACACCATACCAGTTTGCTGTAGGTGTAACGGTTAAAGTTGAAGAGCTTATGGATGCAGTTACTGAGTTATTATCTGATTCTGCAGAAAAAGCAATGCTATTTCCATCATCACTTTTTGAAATAAAAGTAACAGAATAAATTTCATCTTCTTTTATTGTAACATCCGTAAGGCTTAAAAAAGATATTTCATCTGGTGGTAATATTGCTTCAAACCATGAAATTTTTGATGAGGTAGAAGATACAATATCTGTATCTCCATCTTTATCCATATCCGCTAAAAAAATAGATCTAAAACCATATTCATCCAAAATGTCTGTTCCAGTCCAGGTGGGGTCAGTTGCGCCATCATTTGCGAACCAACTAAGTGTAAATGACGAAATAGTTACAATATCCATATCGCCATCACCATCCATATCCGCTGCAGAAACCGAGATAGGAGAAACATAATCATCCGATTTAAACACATCCACTGCAGCAAAGGTAGGGTCAGTTGCACCATCATTCTCATACCAGGCAATGGTATCATCATCTTCAGAACCAGATACAATATCCATATCACCATCTCCATCCATATCTGCTACATACACTGAACTCGCCCATTCTGCATTGGTAGCGATAACTGCTACAGTCCAAGTAGGGTCAGTTGCGCCATCATTCTCATACCAAGCAATGGAATTGTTTTCTGCAAAAGCAGCTGCAATATCCATATCACCATCACCATCCATATCCGCGGCAAAAACTGATTTAGGACCACCGCCACTGCCAATATTTGCTTTACTCCAAGTAGGGTCAGTCGCACCATCATTCTCATACCAGTCGAGCTTTGAATTATACCAAGAAGTGGTTAGGATATCCATATCGCCATCACCATCCATATCCGCGGCAAAAACTGATTCAACATTAGAAACATTAGCAATGGATGAACGACTACTCCATGTGGGATCAACCGCACCGTCATTTTCAGACCAGCCAATAGTACCTGGAATTTCAGAAGCAGATACAATATCCATATCGCCATCACCATCCATATCCGCGGCAAAAACTGCAACAATGCCAATCCCACTAAAAGCCTGAATGTTTTCTGAAGTCAAGGTAGGATCAGCTGAGCCATCATTCTCATGCCATTTAATTTTACCTGTATTCCAATCATCAGAACTAGATACAATATCCATATCCCCATCGCCATCCATATCCGCGGCAAAAACTGATTTAGAACCAACAACAGTATTATCAATAACTATTGGGTTAAATACTGTTTGTCCAATAATAAGAGAAGAAAAAGAAATAAATATTAATAAACGTGAAATAATTAAATAATTAACGACTTTCTTCATAATTAACTCCTTTGAATAAAAGGATAGCAACTTTTTTCATAAACGTTTTCCTCGGATAAATTTCAATCAAATTACATATAATTACACTCAAATATAGATAATTAATAATTAGGGGGTAGAAATTGCTAGAACTTTGTAACAGTTTCTTGGACTTGAAAGATTACTTTCGCCGCTCTATCCATCGCTTAATTGACCATAGAAGAACAATGGTTCCAACGAAAAAAAGCAGATTGCCAATGATAATCGTGCCCAGGTTATCCTCGCTTTCAATATTGAAATGAGTGCTGGTAAAAACTGTAAAATCTCAAAATAGACTGACCGGTCGGTTTATGCCTTGATTTTTCCTCGTCTGCCAACATAACTTTACATAAAATTAAGTACAATATTTCCCTCATTTTCCTTAATCACAGAATACATTAATTTATGAAAATTGCGGTATTAATAAAACAGGTGCCTGGCGCTGAATCTTCGCTGCAAATCAGTTCGGATCAAAAGTGGGTGGATGAGAGCGCGGTCGCTTATGTCATGAATGAAAGCGATAATTATGCACTTGAAGAAGCACTTCAAATCAAGGAAGCCCATGGCGAAGGTGAAGTGGTAGCCGTAAGTCTTGGCCCGGATCGTGTTCAAAAAACGGTTCGGGAAGCACTGGCTAAAGGGGCCGATCGCGCCATCCATATTAAAATGGACACAGTTGAAGCGATAGACCCATTGGTCACTGCCGGTCATTTTAAAAATCCATTAGAAGAAGAAAATTTTGATTTGATCTTTACAGGTCTTCAATCGGATGATTTGGGAATGGGCCAGACGGGTGTGATCTTAGGTGAAATGCTGGGGATGACGACCGCCTCACTGGTTATGGCCACGGAAGTCTCTGCTGGTAATATAAAGGTGAAGCGTGAATTAGAAGCGGGATGGTTCCAATGGGTATCCCTTTCCCTGCCTGCAAGTATTACCATACAATCAGGGTTGAATACACCCCGTTATCCCTCTCTCAAAGGTATTATGGGAGCCAAGAAAAAGGAGATCAAAGTGATAGAAGAGGAAGGGACTGATGCGGGCCAATCGATGGTAAAGATGTATTTACCCCAGAGTGAAAAGCAGACTGTCATGATCGAGGGTTCTGCCGATCAAGTGGTGGAAAAGTTGATGGATGCCTTCCGTAACAATGTCAATGTATTATAGCTAGAATAATGGATATTCTGATTGTATTAGAAGAAAGCAATGGCCAGATCCACCGGATGGGATTGGAATCAATTGCAGCCGGTCAACATCTTTCTGATGAAATGGGATTAACCGCAGGTGCCCTGGTATTAGGCGGCAATGCTGATGGACTGGCAGACCAGGCATCCAAATATCAATTGGGTGAAGTACTCAAAGTTAATGATGAATTGCTGGGATCCTACTCTGCCGATGGGTACAGCGAGGCAGTAAAACAAATCATTGATCAGGAAAATCCTACCTATGTGTTGTTTGGTCATACCTACCAGGTACGGGATTATGTACCAAGGTTGAGCGCAAAACTGAACAAACCATTTTTGGTGGATAATATTGCCATTCGAGTTGAAAATGGCCAGCCAATATTTACCAAGCAAATGTTCAACGCCAAACTGTCTGCTGATGTAGAAGCCAGTGGTTCCGGCCCATTTTTGGTTAGTTTTCAATCGGCCGCCTTTAGCATGGACGCTGTGGCTGCCGGATCAGCTTCGATCCGGGAATCTACTGTTCAATTAAATACAGCTGTGATTCGAACCAAATCAGAACCGCCATTTCAAGAGGAAGCGGGTGGTGTGGACTTAACCAGTGCCGACATTATTGTTTCTATCGGGCGTGGAATCGGCAAGGAAGAGAATATTCCGCTGGCTGTAGAGCTTTCTAAAGCCATAGGAGGGGAATTGGCCGCATCCAGGCCGGTGGTTGATTCCGGATGGCTGCCATCTGCCCATCAGATTGGCAGTTCGGGCCAGTCCGTATCACCAAAACTTTACCTTGCGCTGGGAATATCAGGTGCTATTCAGCATGTGGTTGGAATGAAAGGGTCCAAAAATATCGTTACTATAAATAAGGATCCTGACGCACCCATTTTTGAAATTTCCGATTATGGTGTTGTTGGGGACATCCTGGAAATAATTCCCAAATTGACCGAAGCAATCCAGGCGTTAAAAAACTGATGACCGAACGGGAAGTCCTTGATCTGGACGTCCTTTTTGTGGGAGCTGGCCCCGCCAGTTTAGCCGGGGCGATTCACCTAAAAAGGCTGCTGAGCGAATCTGGAACGGAAGCAAGTGTGGCTGTATTGGAAAAAGCTTCCGAAATTGGTGCCCACTCCTTATCGGGCGCTATTGTTGATCCCCGGGCCTTGAGAGAATTATTCCCGGATTATCCAGATACAGATTTACCCTTTGAAGCAGAGGTGTCAGAAGAACACCTATATTATTTAACAGAAAACAAAAAATTCCCTTTTCCATTTGTTCCGCCTTCTATGAGTCACCATCATTGTTTTGTGACCTCATTAGGGAAATTGACTCGCTGGCTTGGTAGCAAATGTGAAAATGAAGGTGTGGATATTTTTTGTGGGTTCGCTGGCACAGAACTGCTGTATGAAGGTGACCAGGTAGTCGGTGTACGTACCGGCGATCGGGGTATTGATAAAAATGGAGAGAAAAAACCTCAATTTGAACCGGGGGCAGATATTCGCGCCAAGGTTGTTATTTTAGGTGAAGGTACTAGAGGCAGCCTGACGAAAAACCTCATTGACCGGCACGAGCTTATGCAGGGTCGTAACCCGCAAATATGGGCAGTTGGGGTAAAAGAACTATGGCAGATGCCTTCTGGGACTGTCAAGCCTGGATATGTAGCACATACTATGGGCTTTCCTTTAGGTCAGGCCATATTCGGAGGCGCCTTCCTATATGGAATGCAGAATGATATATGGGACTTAGGGCTGGTGGTTGGTCTGGATTATCAAAACCCTGGAGTGGATTCTCATCATGAACTTCAGCGGCTAAAAAATCATCCATGGATTCGTTCTTTACTGTCGTCAGGTAAAATGATTGCTTATGGTGCCAAATCATTGCCGGAAGGCGGTTGGTATTCCATTCCCAAATTGTCGGTGGGTGGTGCCATGCTCATCGGAGATTCAGCAGGTTTTATGAATGGTCAGAGACTAAAGGGGATCCACTTGGCCATGAAATCAGGGATTCTTGCAGCGGAAACAACTGCGGAAGCGCTTGCTGCAGGAAAATTTTCAGAATCGGAACTGGCAGATTACGATTCACGGGTAGGATCCAGTTGGATAAAGGATGAACTTTGGAAGGTGAGAAATTTCCATCAGGGATTTGATCATGGCCTATTAGGTGGGCTGGCCAATGCTGGAATTGGACTTTTTACGGGCGGACGCGGCTGGGGGATTAAAAACCGTTTGTCTAGTGAAGCCGGACATAAAAAAATGGAAAAAGGCGTGAAAAAAGACCGTTACCAGAACCTGCAATTTGACGGAACATATTTGTTTGATAAAGTAACAGACGTCTATTATTCAGCCACTGCCCATGAAGAAGATCAGGTTCCGCATTTGAAAATCAAGGATCAGGATGTATGTGTTACAAAGTGTACAGAAGAGTACGGGAACCCGTGCGAGAAATTCTGCCCGGCAAACGTTTATGAAATGTTACCGGATGGGGATGGCCAAAGACTCCAGATTAATTTCTCGAATTGTGTCCATTGTAAAACTTGCGATATCATGGATCCTTACCAGATCATTGACTGGGTCCCTCCTGAAGGTGGGGACGGTCCAGTTTGGGTTAATTTATAAGGGGTATTAAAGAAATTATATAGTAAAATCCTGAAGTAATTGAATTGTGGAGTGCGGGTTAAACACATTAAATTTCCTAGATTTTTCCTGCCATAATAAAACGTATTCATGATAAAAATATTTACTTTCTTATTATTATCTACTACCTGGTTAATCAGCGATGATAATCCTAATGCGCGCGGTTTAGTGGATGATTATACCCAGTTGAAATATAAGGTGGCTATGGCAACCAGGGCCTCAGAACCGCCTCTTATCGATGGTCATATTGATGATACTGCCTGGGGTGCCGCCGCTGTCATTAATGAATTTTATCAGTTCGAGCCTTTTAACCTGGAAGCACCATCTGTTCAAACAGATGTGAGAGTGCTCTTTGATGATAAATACTTGTATGTCTCATTTTACAACCATGATGCTGAACCGGATAAAATTATGGGGCGCCTGGCGCGTCGTGATGACTGGGAAACTGGGTTTGGTTTTAATGCGGACTGGATTGGCATCGGTATCGATGCCAATAATGATGACAAAACAGGATACTGGTTTGCTTTAAATGCGGCTGAAGTGCAGATTGACGTAACAATCGCAGGGGATGGCCATGGTGCATACGATGGTACTTGGAACGCTGTATGGGATGGTAAAGTAACACTGCATGAGAATGGCTGGTCTGCGGAAATACGAATCCCATTTAGCGTATTTCAGTATCCTCGTGGTACAATCCAGGAATGGGGAGTCCTGTTTGGGCGAGGTAATTACCGTATACAAGAAGAAATGCACTGGCCAGGCCGCGCCAAGGGAGTGCGGGGGATTGTCCCACACTACGGAATACTGCAAGGACTTCAAAATATTCCACAACCTAAAAATTTAGAACTGAGCCCCTATTTTCTTCAGGGACAGACTGAAACAGAAGATTTGGAAAAGAGTAGCAATTTTGGTCTGGATGTCAGGTACAACATTAATTCGATCACAAATCTGAATATGACCTTTAACCCTGATTTTGGCCAGGTGGAAACAGATCCATCTGTACTCAATCTATCCGCTTTTGAAACGCGGCTCGATGAACGCAGGCCATTTTTTGTGCAGGGAGCCAATTTTTACAAAAGCAGACTCAATTTGTTCAACTCCCGTAGGATTGGTCAGCGACCAGGATTTTACAGCCCGGAATCTGGATCAATTGTAAACCGACCAGAGGCTACCACAATCTTAGGGGCTGCAAAAATTATGGGAGAAACAGCATCAGGCATGCGGTTTGGGATCATTGAAGCTGTAACAAACCAAGAATATGGTACGCGTGAATTTGAAATGGAAGGATCTACAAAACAGGAACAATTCTTGCTGGAGCCATATACTAATTATTTTATTGGTCGTTTGGAAAAGCCAGTTATAAATGAACTTTCAACGATAGGATTCATGACAACGGATCTGCGGCGCCAAGGGGAATCCGACGCATCAAATGTGTTTTCTCTGGACTGGCGATTAAAGTTCATGGATAACAAGTGGTCGTTTGAGGGCCAGGCAGCGAACTCCATGGCAGGAAATGATCCAGGGTATGCCGGTCGCTTTAGTTTAAGTTACCGTGATCCAATCTGGTGGGAACTGAGTACCTGGGGGCATTTTAGCGATGAAAATTTCAACGTAAATGACTTGGGATACCAGCAGCGGAATAATAACTGGTATACAGGTGTACGGGGACGGATACGAAGGGATACACCGAAAGGTATATTCTTGGAACAATCTCTATCTTTACGAACGGGATTAAGTGGTCGAGGCGATGGCCTGATTACACGCAAGGATATTGACCTGGATCAAAGCAATACTTTTATGAACTACTGGGGTATGGGCTGGTCAGTCAAATTGAACCCGGAAGTATATGAAGATGATGATTTATACCGGGATTCCCGTGCTGTAATTATTAAAGATGAAGCCTGGGAGTCTTATGAATTTTGGTTTCGGACCGATCGGCGCAAACGGTTCATATTGCGGCCAAAAGTTGATTTATCCCATGGCACGATCCGTGGGTGGGGAAGTGAAACTGAGCTCGAATTAATACTTCGACCTACCGATTATCTCAATATTAGTGTCGAGACTACAAACGAAAATAGACCTGGCTCTATGCAGTGGGTCGGCATTGTTGAAGACTCAAACAATGTGAATATTATCTATGCCAATACAGAGCGTCAGCGAACAGATACAAATGTTCGTATTAATTTGGCATTGTCATCCCGAATGACATTTGAAGCCTTTTACCAACCATTCAAAGTAGATATGAATTATGTCGATTATAATCGCTTGGTAGAAGAAAAATCATTAAATGTAGAACCATACAATTATAATGGCGATAAAGATTTTAAGATGAATAATCAGGTAGGGACTTTTGTCTTTCGATGGGAATATTTACCTGGGAGCCTCATGTATGTCGTTTATAACCTGCATGATAACAGCTATTATTCATCAGCGGATGAAAAGTGGTATAATACAAAGGCAAATTCATTGTTTGTAAAATTGAATTATTTTTTTCGAACTTGATTATTAGAAACCGTTAAAACTCAACAATAATTAAACAGCCCATGGAACCATCCATGGGCTGTTTTTGTTTAATTACAATAATGGACCACTTGAGCGATTTAATTATTTTGATAGATCGATCAATTCGATGTCCAATTCCTTCGCGTGTTCCATAATGCGTTCATCGCGGTAAAATTCACCGAAATAAATTTTTCTAATACCAACATTGGCAATCATTTTAAAGCAATCATAACAGGGAGATGCGGTGATATAAATTTCACTGTCTTCTATACGGACACCGTGTCGAGCGGATTGGACGATAGCATTGGCTTCAGCATGAATCGTCCGTACACAATGCGTATTATCCATTTCGTGACCTGCTTCATCGCAGTGGGCCAGCCCGCGGATCGAGCCGTTATATCCCGTAGCCAGAATGGTTTTTCCGCGCACGATCACAGCACCCACATGCTTACGGTTGCAAGTAGAACGAGTCCCTACTTCCTTAGCGATATTCATGAAATACACTTCCCAGCTAACGCGTTCTTTTGCCATAATTCAATCTTTATCTTTTATAAAAATTTTTATTGCAGAACGCAATTCTCCAAAATATATCCGCTCTACATATTGAGCCAGTTGGGCAGTCAATATCAGATAAGCCCAAGTGGGGATAGGTATGTCAGTACAGCCTTTGATCATGACACGCTTATTGGAATATTTTGACCAATCAATCTGGTCCACTTTCTCCCGGAATGAGGATTCTCTTAAAAGGCCCTCATCTAGAAAATCATCAAGATGAATAGTTTCCATCTATTGCTTGATTTGTTCGGTAGACATATACACTGGCTTTTTGTCTCCCATAAAATAATGGTAGTCTAAGATACCATAGCCCTCATGATTCCGCGTTGGACAGGTACTACAACTTTTGGATCCATCTTTTCGATGGCGTACAATTTCTAAAAGTTTTTCATCTGTCTCTGCTGCTCCGGCAACAAGTTCCTCATCTGTTTCTACATACCAACGCATGGTAACCAGATATTTATACTTTTTTGGTTCATTTCCATTATCACTCATGGTCAAACTCCTTTATAGGCTTTCAGTCTGCACAGGAAAAGTTAGAAAAAATCAGGCGAAAATGCGGGCCGTTTTTTCGATACTTTCAGCGAGCCTGTCAATATCCTCTTTTGAATTGTAAAGATAAAAACTAGCCCTTGCTGTTGCTGTGACACCTAGTTGATTCATGATTGGTTGTGCACAATGATGGCCAGCACGAATACAGATACCATCTGTATCTAAAAATTTGGCTAAATCATGGGGATGAACATTTTCCACATTGAATGGAATGACAGCTCCTCGGTTTTTTGGGTGACCGAAAAGAATAATATCTTTATTTTGAGCCAAAACATTCAGCCCATAGTCTAGTAATTCTTTCTCATGGGAATGGATCTTTTCCAGCCCCACTGATATCAAATAATCAATAGCTGCACCTAAACCGATGACCTGGGCTATATTGGGGGTACCTGCTTCAAATTTCCATGGGACATGATTCCAGGTCGATTTTTCCATAGTGACTACATCGATCATTTCGCCACCGCCCATAAATGGGTCCATTTCTTCTAATAAATCTGTTCGGCCAATCAAAACACCGACACCGGTTGGCCCCGTCATTTTATGCCCGGAGAATGCATAAAAATCGCATTCTAATTGCGTAATATCTACTTTGGAATGGGGAACGGCTTGGGCGCCATCAATCATGGTAATTGCACCGATACTTTTGGCTTTGTCAATCAAGGATTTAATTGGGTTTACCGTACCGAATACATTCGACTGGTGAACCAAACTCATCAATTTTGTATTGGAAGAAAAATATGAATCCAGTTCTTTGAGATTCAGTGTGCCGTCATCAGTAAGAGGGATGAATTTTAATGATGCACCTTTTTGTTCCGTCACCATTTGCCAGGGAACGAGGTTGCTGTGATGCTCCATTTCAGAAACGATCACATTATTTTCTTTTTCTAGAAATTTTATTCCCCATGCATGGGCAACCAGGTTAATAGATTCTGTTGTTCCGCCAGTAAAAATGATTGAATGAGTATCAGGGACATTCAAAAATAGTTTTACTTTTTTCCGCACTTTTTCATACTCATCCGTTGCTTTTTCTCCAATCGTGTACAGGGCGCGGTGAATATTGGCGGTATAAGAATTATAATAGGATGTTATTGTGTCTATGACCGACTGAGGCTTTTGGGTTGTAGAAGCAGAATCAAGATAAATTAAAGGGCTATCCCCATTATTAAATATAGGAAAATCCTTCCGGATGGAACGCACGTCCAACATCAGAGCATGCCTAATTGTAAGCGGGCTGATTCCGTAATCATGGATCGATCCCATGGTGGATCCCAGACCAGTTCAACATTTACGTCGGAAGTTCCTTGAATGCCTTCAATCTTCTGTCTAACCTCTGTTGCAATCATATCGCCCATACCACAGCCAGGTGCAGTCAGTGTCATTTTGATTGCAACACTGGATCCACCTCCGCCTTCATTGGATATTTCACAGGAATAAATCAACCCCAAGTCAACGATATTAACAGGAATCTCTGGATCATAGCAGGTTTTCATGGCATCCCAAACCGCTTTTTCATCAGCGCGCCCATCATTTTCTTTTTCTTCAACCCAGGGTTGCACTTCAGGAATTTTCCCAATTGCATCAGCATCTTTACTTTCAATTCGCACTAGATTGCCGCGTATCATGAGCGTATAACTACCGCCTAAGGCCTGGGTAATATGAGCTTCTTCTCCTTTTTTTAAAGTAATTTTATTACCAAAGGGGATTAGAGTCGCTTCACAATCTCTTTCAATAATGATCTGTTCATCAGTATCAGAATACATATTTAATCCAATAATTCTGTTTGAATTTTCCGAATAGCATTACTAAAACCGTTGGTTCGTTGGCTGCTGATCACCGTACCGAGACCAATTGAAAACAGAAATTTGCTGCCATCAATTGTTAAAATTTCTTCTTTCGTACGTTTATTAAATACGCGTTCAATTAGTGATAATAAACCTTTAACGATCATCGCATCTGAGTCAGTGCGGAAAGAAAACGTATCCCCAGATTTCTCTTTAACGATCCATGATTGAGATGTACATCCCAGGATTTTATTATCATCAATACGATGTTCCGGGGCCAGCCCGGCGGTATCATTAGCCATGTCCACTAACAAGACATATTTATCATGGGGATTGGTAAATAAAGAAAACTCATCCCGAATTGATTCCATTGTCGCGTTAATATCAGCCATCGTTTAGAACACTTTCCAACCAACTCTCGATTTTGTTAATTAAATATGATTTCACATTTTCATTCTTAATGGAATCAAGAATGTCCTTTGCAAAACCGCTGGTAATAAGTTCGGAGGCCTTCTTTAGGTCAATCCCACGAGAGCGGAGATAAAAAAGTGCTTCCGGATCGATTTGACCTGTAGTAGAGCCATGGGCGCATTTCACATCTTCTGAATAGATTTCCAATTGAGGGTTTGCATTCATCAGTGCTTTAGGGCTCAATAATAAATTTTTATTGGATTGATTCGCGTCAGTCTGTTTGGTATCCTTATGTACGACTACTTTACCATTGAAAACACCTGACGATTTATCCGCTAAAATATATTTGAATAACTGATGACTTTGGCAGGCGTCATTCTCATGATTGACCACTACATGTTGATCTTGATGTTGGGAATTATTGGTTAAAGACAGGCCGTTGAGAATTGCTTCTGCCCCCTTGCCTTGGAGATCCAATTGAATATCATGGCGGAATAATTGACTTCCTGATGTGATCGAAGTGACATTGAGCTGAGCATTCGATTTAACTTCATAATGAGTTGAAGCTGTGTAGCTTCCAGTGGGGGATTCCTCTTGGAGTCGAACATGAAATAATCTTGCATTTTCACCCAGAATAACTTGGGTAACCGAGTTAACAAAATAGGGAAGGGTTGAGACGCCTAAATAATGTTCAATAATGTTTGCCTGGGCATTTTTTCCGATGTGAAAAACAAATCTTGGGTGGTTCATTAAAGGATCGGAAAATTCAGTCATGAAGTAGATCAATTGCATGGGTTTTTCTATGACCGTATTTGGCTTAATAAGGACGTGCAATCCTGAATTCATCATAGATGTATTCAGTGCCAAGAATGGGTTTTTACTACCGTTGATTGCATATAATTCTGGATTAGATCTGAAATGATCCAATCCGGTTACAACAGTTACGTCATCTGGAATATTGGATAATTGGGGTTGATAATGCCCATTAATAATAAAGACAATATGACAATCATCAATTTGACCGGGAATTTTCTCCGGGATCTGGGGCAGATCGCTGGCCCAGGATAAACGATAATCTGTTTTTTCAATAGCAGAAAAATCTGTGAATTGCCATTCTTCCCATTTTTTGGTTGGGAATCCCAGAGTTTTGAATTGGTCAAATGACTTCAAACGGACATCTCGCAGTGCTTGATCCTCATTGGGCCAATACTTTAAAAGGGCGTCAAATTGTTTTTGTAAATAGTTCATGCTTCCAGCCAGGAATACCCTTTTTCTTCCAGTTCAAATGCCAAAGAAGCATCCCCGGATTTAACAAACTCTCCATCAATGAGCACATGGATAAAATCAGGTTTCATATACTCCAATAATCGAGGGTAATGGGTAATCGCCAAAAAGGAACGATCATTATTGCGAAAATTATTTACCCCATTCGCTATAATTTTTAGAGCATCTATATCGAGCCCAGAATCAGTCTCATCCAAAATAGAAAGTGCAGGTTCAAGGGTTAACATTTGTAGAATTTCATTATGTTTCTTTTCGCCACCAGAAAATCCATCATTCACTCCACGGTTCAAATATTTTTCATCCATTTGGATCAAATTCAGTTTTTCGCGGATAAGACGCAAAAAATCGGCTGCATTAATTTCCTTTAAGCCTTGATGTTTAAGTTTGGCATTAAGTGCGGCGCGTAAAAAATAAGTGTTATTTACCCCTGGTATGACAACAGGATATTGAAATGACATGAATATACCCGAAAGTGCTCGTTCTTCAGGACTCATGCCAAGCAAGTCTATATTATTAAATAAAATGGCCCCCTTTATAACTTCATAATTATCCCGGCCAGTGATCACATTAGCCAAAGTACTTTTGCCAGATCCATTACGGCCCATAATGGCATGCAATTCCCCTGGCTGAATTGTAAGGTTTATTCCTTTGAGAATTGCCTTTCCATCGATACCTGCGTGTAGATTTTTTATTTTTAACATTCAAATTGTGGGATTATAAGATGGGTAGAAAAATTAATTTTCCACCTAATTTGTGTATTATCCGACTGCTCCCTCTAAGCTCACTTCCATCAGTTTTTGTGCTTCCACTGCAAATTCCATTGGCAGTTCTTTAAATACATCCTTGCAGAATCCATTAACAATCATTGATACGGCATCTTCCATGGGTATACCCCGTTGATTACAGTAGAAAAGTTGATCTTCTCCAATTCGAGATGTGGAGGCTTCGTGCTCCATTTGAGCACTGGAATTTCGAACATCAATATATGGAAAAGTATGCGCACTACATTGATCTCCAATCAGGATGGAGTCGCACTGGGAATAGTTCCGGGCATTTTCCGCGCCTTTCATGATTTTGACTCCACCGCGATAGGTGTTTTGGCCCTTGCCAGCGGAAATTCCTTTCGAAATGATAGTGCTACGTGTATTCTTGCCCAGGTGAATCATTTTTGTTCCGGTATCGGCCTGTTGAAAATTGTTGGAAAGCGCTACAGAATAAAATTCACCAACTGAATGATCACCTTTAAGAATACAACTGGGGTACTTCCAGGTGAGGGCTGAACCCGTTTCCACCTGAGTCCAAGAGATTTTGGCGTTTTCTTCCAGGCAGATACCACGCTTGGTGACAAAATTATAGATACCGCCCTTGCCGGTTTTAGGATTACCGGGATACCAGTTCTGCACTGTGGAATATTTGATCTGAGAATCCTTATGTGCTACCAGTTCCACTACTGCTGCATGAAGTTGGTTCTCATCGCGCATGGGGGCAGTACATCCTTCCAGATAGCTGACATAACTGCCAGGCTCGGCAATAATTAAGGTCCGCTCAAATTGACCAGTGTTAGCGGCATTAATCCTAAAATAGGTAGAAAGCTCCATTGGGCAGCGTACACCAGAAGGGATGTAAACAAAACTACCATCACTGAATACAGCTGAATTAAGGGCAGCAAAATAATTATCAGTGGTTGGCACAACACTGCCCAAATATTTTTTAACCAAATCCGGATGGTTTTGAACCGCTTCGGAAAAGGAGCAGAAAATAACTCCATGTTTTTCCAGCTCTTCTTTAAAGGTAGTTGTTACGGAAACACTGTCAAATACGGCGTCTACGGCAACATTTGCCAGCAACTTTTGTTCTTCCAGCGGGATACCAAGTTTATTATAAGTCTCTAATAATTCTGGGTCAACTTCATCGAGACTTTTTAGTTTTTCTTTTGGCTTTGGTGCTGCATAATAGGAAATTGCTTGATAATCAATCTTAGGGTAATTGAGCTTGGACCAATCAGGCTCTTCCATTTTTAGCCATTGACGATAGGATTTCAGGCGCCATTTCAACATCCATTCCGGCTCATTCTTTTTAGATGAAATTATGCCGATAACATCTTCGTTTAATCCAGGTGGAATCGTTTCCTGATCGATATCGGTAACAAAACCGTATTCGTATTCCTGGTTGATCGCTGAATCGATTATTTGGGAGCGTTTTGCCATTATTTAAACAGAAAATGAGGTCCCACAGCCGCAGGTTCGTTCGGCATTAGGGTTGACAATCTGGAAGCCGCCATTAAGTATATCATTGGAAAAGTCGACCTTGATTCCTTTCAGATAAAGATAACTTTTCAGATCACAAAATATTTTTAAGCCTTGACTTTCGAAGACTTTGTCAAATTCTCCCTGTTCTTTTTCAAATGACATGTTATAATTCATGCCAGAACATCCGCCTGTTGTTACTTCCATGCGAAGGCCGTGGTCTTTTTTCCCTTCCGCTTCCATTACCGCTACCAGGCGCTGAGCCGCTTTTTTTGTCACACCGATACCTGCGTCAAAAATTTCCTGTGTGTTCGTTTGTGTATCCATTATTCCCACTCCATGTTGATATTGGATTTCTGTTTTTCTTGAGGTCCAGAGACACCCAGACCCAATTTTCCCCGAGCTTCTTCGGTGATCATTTCTGGATTCCAGGGTGGATCAAAGGTCACTTCTACGAATGCCTGATTCACTTCGTCCAAGGTCTCCAGTTTACTCTTGATATCCTGGGCCATGTGCTCTCCCATAGAACAGCCGGGTGTTGTAAGAGACATTAAAATATTTACATCCGAAATCTTTTCATCATAGGCTTTTTGGATTTGAATATCATAAATCAGCCCCAAATTCCAGAGATCTACTGGCAGTTCAGGGTCATAACACTGCTTCAAAATTTCGATAACTTGATTTTTATTGACTTGGGCCATTACTGAGTAACCTCCTGCACAGACATTTGTGAAAATAAATTGCGCATATTATCATTGATGCGTTGAATCGGAACACGAATATTGCAGGCTCCAATTTGGATGCAGTCGGAATCAAAATAACAATCCATCATACCCAATGGCCCTTCCAACTTTTCAAAAAAATCTTTCATGGAAATCTGATCTAAATTGGTAGCAACACGGTATCCGCCAGCAGAGCCTTGTACGGCCTCAATAATCCCATCGCGCGCCATATGCTGGAGTGTCTTGGCCAACAATTGTTGGGGGACACCATAGCGTGTAGCAATCTCCTTGGTACTGGTCAATTCCTCCGGTTGTTTCAATTGCATATGCCGCAGCGCGATAAGAGCATATTCGACTTTACGTGTAATCTTTAACATATTGATTTATCCTAATTGAGAAATTACCCGTATCAATAAATGTACTCCAAGAATTAAATACGACTAAAATTATCGCATATAGATATAGATTTATAATTTTTTGTGAATAAAAGATGCATAGTCCCGTTGGCTACTTTATAAAAATATTATATATACTTTTTTGGGAAAAAACGCCGATTTGTTTCGCTGGAAGGCCAGTAGATTCATAACACTGATGTGCATATTCTTCCGCCTGGGACTGGGGTAAAGCCACCAGCAGACCACCTGATGTTTGGGCATCAGCAGTCATGAGTTTTTGTGCTTCATTTAGATGATCGGAAAAAGAAATAAATTTTAAGGCATATTCTAGGTTGCGCTGTGTTCCGCTTGGGATAACATTATCATTGGCAAAATTCAGTACACCATCTAGAAAAGATAGCTCCTTAAATTGAACTTCAGCAGAAACATTGCTGGCTTTACACATTTCTAATAGATGGCCCAGCAGCCCAAAGCCGGTTACATCGGTGGCGGCATGAACGTCAAATTCATGCATCTGTTTTGAGGCAGAATCATTGAGCGTTGCCATACATTTCACAGTATTTTGCACTATTTGATCAGAGGCTAAACCGCGTTTAATTGCAGTAGAAATAATACCAGTTCCCAAAGGTTTAGTCAACACAAGAGCATCGCCAGGTCTCGCGCCAATGTTTTTCACAAGTTTTTCTTCTTCGACTTCGCCAGTTACCACCAATCCATATTTTGGTTCCTTATCATCGATGGAATGGCCGCCAACAATGGGTATACCCGCTTCTTTTGTTTTATCAGCTCCACCGCGAAGAATTTCACTTAAGATTGATTTGGGTAAATCATTAATCGGAAAGCCAACAATATTTAGAGCGAAGCGGGGACTCGCGCCCATGGCATAAATATCAGATAGGGAATTGGCTGCAGCAATTTGTCCAAAATGATACGGATCATCGACAATTGGTGTGAAAAAATCCACTGTTTGCACTACCAGTTTACTACCATCCAGACGCACCACGGCGGCATCATCGGCGCCATTAAATCCTACGATGACATCTTCCTCAAAAGAATTTTCAAGATTACCCAGTACCTGGGCTAGGTCCTCAGGACCAATCTTGCAAGCTCAGCCAGAGCCGTGGGAATATTCGGTAAGTTTAATCTGATTGTACTTTGACATAAGGTGAAAATTAGGGTGTTTTAAGGGGAGGTTAAAGGCCTTCTATGAGCCTTCTGATATCTTCAATTGTATTGATTTCGCGATCAGCCAAATAATCTAAATGGATCGATTTAAATACAGATAATATTTGAATTTGATGCAGGAATAGATGCAGTACCATGGGAATATGAATCGTTTTTAAAACTATCAATTGAAAAGGGAATTCAATCTCAGTGGGTTTTAAACTTTGGATTGTTGTACCCTTTTCTGCCAGTGATTTTCGTTCAGCCTCAATATTTTTTAAAAGAATGTTGTCCTTGAAATCCCAAGGTGCGGTAATATCAGAAACTGTCTGGATTAATTCATATCCTTCGGTTAACATGGTAAGATAATATTGTCCATATTTTCCTTTTCCTAATTTTTCTGATAAATATTCAACCAAGATTTTCCTATGGGATTGAATGAATTCCTTCCATTCACTGAAATGCGATCGAAATAAAAAATAACCGAATGATGTTTTAAAAGAATTCCCCCGGTTAAAAAAAGCCCGAATATCATAAATTTCTTTTTTAATTCGGTTCCGTAGTCGCAAAGGGAATAAATGAATGTTTAAGGGAGAATAATTCTGGGGGAGTTGGATAAAATCATCAGGTATGGGATAATCGCTAAGATTAAGGCTGTAACTTTTTTCTAATCCCTGGATATTAAGTTGGATAAAAGCACCCAAGTCACTCATTTTAATCAGGTTGCCTAAAGCCTTATCAAAATCGGGCATTGTCGAAATGGATGGTATAGATCCATCCCCGGAGACTTCCGGGAACATGGATAATTGTCGAGCATCTTTCTGGTCAACCATAATTTCCTCTCATTAATTTTAAAGATGGAAAACCAATACTGCAAGAACCCTATTTTCTGTTCACAATCCGTTGTTTTCCGTTAATTCAGATCTGTAAATTGTCCTGCGGATAAAAGCCTATAAGCATGTCTTTAATTAATTAAAACACGTTGAAATCATCCAACTAAACAGAATAATATTCATTCATATAAACAAAATCCAACACCATGATTAATGAGCAAACCTCATGAGCAAAACCACGCAACAGGTAGATGAAGTTGTCATTCGGTTTGCCGGAGATTCTGGTGACGGGATGCAACTTACCGGTGGCCGTTTTACGGAAGCCACTGCCATTGTGGGTAATGATTTGAGTACCCTGCCGGACTTTCCAGCAGAAATTAGGGCCCCGGCGGGATCCCTGGCTGGAGTAAGCGCCTTCCAGATTAAATTTAGCTCCAAGGATATCCACACTCCTGGTGATGCACCGGACGTATTGGTGGCTATGAACCCAGCGGCTCTGAAAGTACACCAGCAGGAACTAGCTCCTGGGGGAACTGTTATCTGTAATGCCAACGCCTTTTCGCCTAAGAACCTAAAATTAGCTGGTTATGAAGCTAACCCTTTGGAGGATGGCAGTCTAGACGATTATTATACTGTTTACGATGTTGAAATGAGCAATATGGTGAAACGGGCCTGCGAAGATATGAAACTGCCGCCAAAAACAGTGGACCGAACTAAAAACTTTTTCGCGCTCGGTTTATTATTTTGGATATATGACCGCCCCATGCAATCTACTAAAAACTGGTTGAAGGTTAAGTTTGCCAAACGACCTGAATTAGTGGAAGCTAATGCCCGTGCTATGGATGCTGGTTATAATTATGGGGATACGACGGAAATTTTTACTACACGCTATACTGTTAATAAAGCCAGCCTGCCTGCTGGGACTTATCGAAATGTTGTAGGAAATTATGCTCTTTCCATGGGCCTGGCAGCAGCAGCAGAAAAATCCGGTCTAGGACTTTATTATGGCGGTTATCCTATCACGCCAGCCAGCGATATTCTGCATACATTATCTGCGTGGAAACATTTGGGTATAAAAACCTTTCAGGCTGAAGATGAAATTGCCGGTGTGTCATCGGCTATCGGAGCTGCCTTCGCTGGGAATTTGGGTGTTACAGCCACATCAGGCCCCGGAATTGCCTTAAAAGGAGAAGCACTGGGTTTAGCTGTTATGGCTGAACTTCCAGTAGTGGTTGTGAATGTTCAGCGCGGTGGACCTAGTACAGGACTACCAACAAAAACAGAACAATCTGATCTGCTTCAGGCACTTTATGGCCGCAACGGGGAAGCGCCTATCCCGGTAATTGCGTCTGCCACTCCGGGAGATTGTTTTTTCGTGGCCTATGAAGCTTGCCGCGTTGCCGTGAAATATATGACGCCAGTGATACTGCTGACAGACGGTTATCTGGCCAATGGCTCTGAACCCTGGCAGGTACCAAAGATAGATGATTTGCCGCCCTTTGATGTAACATTCGCGGATAAGTCCAACATTGCTGATGGTCAGTTTATGCCTTATCTCCGAGATCAGGATACACTGGCCCGGCCCTGGGCCATTCCTGGAACGGAAGGGCTTGAGCACCGCATTGGTGGGCTGGAGAAAGAAGATGTTACAGGTAATGTGAGTTACGATCCAGATAACCACCATCATATGGTTGAAACACGTGCTTTGAAAGTGGAAAATATTGCCAATGAATTTGAACCTACAGAAATATTTGGTAAGAAAAGTGGTGATCTGTTACTACTCAGTTGGGGTGGGACCAAAGGTTCCTGCCGATCAGCTGCTGAATCTCTTCAGGATGAAAAGAAAAAAGTCAGTCATGTCCACTTGCGCTGGGTTAACCCACTACCAAATGATTTAGGTGAAATTCTCATCAAATTTAAAAATATACTGATTCCCGAGATCAATTATGGTCAACTGATCAAAATCATTCGTTCAGAATTCCTAGTTGATGCAAAAGGTCTAAACCTGGTAAGGGGAAAACCAATCAGTTCCGCGGACATCCAGAAAACAGCAAAAGATTTAATAGGGTAATAGATATGCCAGAAACAAAAGTAAAAACATATACCCGGGCCGATTTCACATCAGATCAAGCGGTTCGCTGGTGTCCTGGATGCGGTGATTATGCCATACTGGCTCAAGCACAAAAAATATTTCCAGATTTAGGAGTTGAAAAAGAAAAGTTTGTTTTTATTTCTGGTATTGGTTGCTCCAGCCGGTTTCCATATTATATGGACACCTATGGGTTTCATACTATACACGGTCGCGCTCCTGCCATTGCATCCGGCGTGAAACTCTCCAACCCGGATCTTTCCGTGTGGGTAGTGACTGGCGATGGAGATGGACTTTCCATCGGCGGTAACCATATGATTCACCTGCTTCGCAGAAATATGGATCTAAACGTGATGCTGTTCAACAACCGCATCTATGGCTTAACCAAAGGGCAGTATTCGCCCACTTCCGAATTGGGCAAAGTAACAAGATCAACACCTATGGGTTCATTGGATCGTCCCTTCAACCCGCTGGCATTGGCATTAGGATCGGGGGCAACCTTTATTTGTCGTACAATCGATATAGAAACCAAACACATGCAGGCAATAATTACCCGCTCCTACAGTCATAAGGGGACTGCATTTATAGAAATCTATCAGAACTGCAATATTTTTAATGATGGTGCTTTTGCTCCGATGACGGACAAAGAAAGCAAAGCGGATAAGGTATTGTGGCTAGAGAATGGTCAGCCAATGCTATTTGGTGCAAAACAGAACAAAGGAATACGCCTTGATGGTAATAAACCAATTGTTGTAGCGATTGGGAAAAAGTGGAGCGTGGATGATCTGTTGGTTCATGATGAAGGGGATTATGTCATTGCTTCTCTACTTTCAAATATGACGCACCAAGATGATTTTCCAGATCCCATTGGAGTGCTGTATGCAATCGATGCTCCTATCTATGAAGATCTATTGTTGGCTCAGATTAATAAAGCAGTCAAGCAGAAAGGTACTGGCTCTGTTCAGGATCTTCTGGATGCGGGGGACACCTGGATTGTGGAATAAAAAGTAAGGATCTTTACTTTGGGGTTCCGTAAAGAAAAAGACAGCATGGGTGTTCTGGAGGTACCGGAAGATCGGTACTATGGCGCCCAGACGCAGCGCTCACTCAACAATTTTAAAATTGGGGGAGAACGATTCCAACGGGAACTCATTCGTGCATATGGAATTCTGAAAAAAGCAGCCGCCAGTGTCAATGAAAAAGCTGGGAAATTAGATTCAAAGCTGGCAGGTGTCATCCGGGAAGCTGCTGATGAAGTAATTGAAGGTAATCTGGATGATCATTTTCCTTTGGTTGTTTGGCAAACCGGTTCTGGAACACAATCCAACATGAATTTTAATGAAGTAATTGCCAATCGAGCCATTGAAAAGCTGGGAGGAGAACTTGGGAGTAAGAATCCTGTCCATCCCAATGATCATGTTAATATGGGTCAATCCACAAACGACACCTTTCCAACGGCCATCAATATTGCCGCTGTGGAAGCAACTATAAACCAGTTATTGCCAGGACTCGAGAAATTGCTGAAAAGCTTGGTTAAAAAAGAAAAAGAATTTGATGCAATTATCAAGTTAGGCCGTACTCATTTACAGGATGCAACGCCTCTGAGTTTGGGGCAAGAATTTTCCGGCTATGCATCGGCACTACGCCATGGGATATCCCGAATTGAAAAAGCTTTGGATCATTGTTATGAACTGGCCATGGGCGGTACAGCCGTTGGAACCGGGATCAATTCATTTGAAGGATTTGGGGAACAAGTCGCAGATGAGATTTCAAGCTTAACAGGTCTTCCATTCAAAACTGCTGAAAACAAATTTGAAGCGCTGGGAGGACAAGATAGCATTGTAGAACTGTCCAGTGCATTGAAGACAGTCTCGGGATCATTATTTAAAATTGCCAATGATATTCGCTGGCTAGCCAGCGGTCCCCGTTCAGGCATTGGAGAAATCCTGATACCCGCCAACGAGCCGGGGTCATCCATCATGCCGGGAAAAGTGAATCCCACCCAGTGTGAGGCTATGACGATGGTATGCACGCAAGTGATGGGCAATGATGTCACCATTTCTGTTGCGGGCGCAAGCGGAAATTTTGAACTGAATGTTTATCGCCCTGTAATTGCTTATAATATTATTCAATCCATTCGACTATTAACTGATGCATGTGATTCTTTCCGGGTCCATTGCGTTGATGGTATCGAAGCCAATGAAGAACGAATCCGTTTGAACCTTTATAATTCATTGATGCTAGTAACCGCTTTGAATCCTCATATTGGATATGATAAAGCTGCTGGAGCAGCGAAAAAAGCATACGAAGATAATTTATCTTTACGCGAAGCAATTATTGATTTGGGTTACATGAGTGGAGAAGAGTTTGATCAGCTGGTCCAACCGGAAAAAATGATCCGCCCAGAAAAATAAATTTCTGATCTTTTTGGAACCAGTTCCCAGTCGTTCGAGTTAACTTTATCAATTTCCTTCCTGTTCTAGGTCAGGCACTAACTTAAATTTCAATATGATATTCAAACTTTCCATTTCAGTCTGGAAGAAATATTTAAAAAGTGCCTCCATCTTGGTTTTAGCGGGGGTAGTAGTAATATTTGGCTATATCTTTTACCTATCCCAAGACCTGCCTTCTCTGGATCAATTAGAGAGTTATAACCCGGACCTAGTGACGCGTATTTATTCTGCAGATGGTGAAATTTTGGATGAACTGTATTTGGAAAAACGTATTTTTATTGGTCTGGATCAAATCCCAAATAATATGAAAAATGCATTAATCTCCTCGGAGGATCGCCGCTTTTATGATCACTGGGGAATCTCTATGCGAGATGTTTTTCGCGCCATTGTTATTAATTTGTTCAGTTTTAGCTATAAACAAGGATTCAGTTCTCTGACACAACAGCTGGCACGAACATTATATGATACAATTGGTTTTAAAAAAACCATTGTTCGGAAGATCAAGGAAATGATTACAGCTATCCAAATTGAACGAACTTATACTAAAAATGAGATTCTAGAGATGTACCTTAACAATGTCCACTTCGGTCATGGTACTTATGGTGTTCAAGCTGCTTCAAAACAGTATTTTGGCAAGAACGCATCTTCACTTACGCTTGGCGAATCAGCTATGCTAGTGGGAATTCTGCCGGCACCAGCACGGTATTCCCCGGTGCGCCATCCTGAGCGGGCCCATTATAAACGGAATGTAGTATTGCGTGTAATGCGTGATCAGAGTTTTATTACCAAAGATATTTATTCTGAGGCCAGGGTCATTGAATCCGAAAATATTATTAAAACCCAGGAGAAAGGTAAAGCACCTTATTTCACAGAATATATCCGACGTACCATGGAAAAAGAGGACGATAACCTTGGGGTCAATATTTATCGTGACGGGCTCAAAATTTATACCACCTTGGATACCCGTCTACAGGATTTAGCGGAAGAAGCTCTAATGCAATCGATAAAACAAAATCAGGATAAGCTGAATAAGCGTTTATTTAATGATGAAGAAGAATTTTCTCAACTGGCATACTTTGGTATTTTCCCGAAGGATACGGTTAAAATGATGATGGAAGGTGATACGTCGATATATGAGGATTTAAGGAATAAGCTTCTTGTTCAGGGTGCTTTTGTCGCATTGGACCCGACGTCTGGTGCGATCCTCGCAATGGTTGGAGGGCGTCCAGATTATCATGACCAATATAACCGTGCCGTCCAGGCTCAGCGCCAACCTGGATCGGTATTTAAACCATTTGTATATACAACAGCTATAGATAATGGTTATCCCGTTACGAAACAATTATTGAATCAGCCACTGGTTTTACGCGTGCTCAATTCAGAAGGAGAGTGGGAAAAATGGATGCCACGAAATTATGATGGGACCACCAGTGGTTTAACTACGCTGCGCGAAGGAATTCGAAAGTCTATCAATCTCGTTGCTATTCGTGTGGTCAAGGAATTAGTTCCGGCAGAGGAAGTCAAGGCTACGGCTGAACGAATGGGTATTACAACTAATATCCGTGCGGTGGATGCAATTTCTCTTGGTACGTCAGAAGTATATTTACTGGATATAGTAAATGCCTATTCATCATTTACTAATAAAGGTGTCTTAAATCAACCTTTTGGTATTACACTTGTTGAAGATCGGTATGGAAATATAATTAAGGAATATTATCCCATTCGGGAAGAAGTACTTCGAGAAGAGTCAGCTTATATTATGACAAATTTATTGCAAACTGTGTTGGATGCTGGGACGGGTGGCAGTGCCCGTTGGCGATTTGATTTTTATCATCCTGCAGCAGGAAAAACGGGCACAACCCAAAACTGGACCGATGCCTGGTTTGTAGGGTTTTCTCGACAATTGGCAGCAGGTGTATGGGTTGGGGTGGATGATCCGAGGGTCAGTTTGGGTGAAGGTCAGGATGGCTCACGTGCCGCCCTTCCTGCTTGGGCCAGCTTTATGAAATCAGCCCATGATACACTTGGTTTGAAACGAGTAGAATTTGAGCGCCCAGACGGTGTAATAGATATGAAGATTTGTTCTACTACCAAAGATAAACCTACCAATTTATGTCAGCTCGAAACAGAAATATTCATCCGTGGAACCGAGCCATCACAACTATGTAAAATTCACCGCCGGAATTAGATTCTATCCAAAATCTCCTACGCGCTAAAAAATAATGTGGGATTTACTATTTCCGGTCCAATAACAACCGAATTCGTAAGGTATTTTATTGCAGAATTCAATTTATTGTTGTCAGAATTGAAACAACGAAATAAGGGATCACCAGCGCTCACTTTATCTCCTGTTTTTGATATAAATTCAATCCCAGCTGTAACATCAAGTAAATCATCTTTATTTTGTCTGCCGCATCCCATTTCTACGCAAGCCCACCCTATATTTAATGTGTTCATGGATTCAATATAGCCCGAAATTTCTGCTGGAACGATTACTTCAAAAAGGGGTTGATTTTGTTTAACCAGATTTGATAAATCTCCGCCCTGGGCAGTGACCATTTCCTCAAATTTTTGATATGCTCTTCCGCTTTCAATCAGGTTCTTCATGATCGGAATGGTGTCATTCTCAAAGTGAGCAACTTTAGCCTGAACAAGAAGTTTACCCCCTAGTTTAAAAACAACATCCATCAAATCTTCATTTCCGTCTCCGTGTAGGGCATCGATGGATTCCTGAACTTCGCATCCCATCCCGGCGGTTCGGCCTAGCGGCTGATTCATACTAGTATAAATCACATCTGTTTTTAAGCCAAATCCTTCACCAACTTTCTGAAGCATTTCACCTAATGACACCGCTCGCTCCAACGTATTCATGAAGGCGCCGTTCCCGGTCTTGATATCCAGCACTAGGCCCTGAATGCCTTCTGCGATTTTCTTGCTCATAATTGATCCGCAGATTAATGGGATCGAATCGATGATACCAATCACATCTCTAAGCGCATAAATTTTACCATCGGCAGGACAGATTTTTTCCGTTTGACCCATAATGCACAAGCCATGATTTTCCACGATTGCTTTGAATTCTTGAATTTCTAATCTGGTCTGAAAACCGGGGATAGTTTCCAGTTTATCAATTGTTCCGCCTGTATGGCCAAGACTTCGTCCAGCAAGCATGGGAATAGCCAGTCCCGCAGCTGCCATCAAGGGTGCAAGGATAATGGATACTTTATCTCCTACTCCCCCAGTAGAATGTTTATCAGCAATATATGAATTCATACCGGAGAATTCAATTTGTTCACCGGAATTAAGCATCGCTTCTGTTAAGGCAATAATTTCCTCGTTCGTCATACCATTAGCATGAACGGCCTTTAGAAATGAAATCATATCATTGTCATTGATTTTACCGTTGACGTAGGAGCTGATGAACACTTCCAGATCAGCCCTAGAGATGGTTTCACCATTGGCTTTAAGCTGAATCAGCTTCTTCGGATTCATCTTCCTTTTCTTTGAAGCGCTTCAGAATATTGAACTTAAACTGTAGGGGCGGCTGCTCTCGGACGGTATGAAGCATTAGATAGGCGCCGATAATGAATAGAATCACATTGGGAGACCAGATACCAACGACCGGAGATAAAATTGTCCGATCGGCCAGGTCTTCGCCTCCAATCATGAAAATATAATAAACCAGAAAAAAACCGAATGACAAACTGGTGGCAATGGTAAAACCGCCTTTCCGAAACAGCACTCCCAGTGAAGCACCAATCATGATAAATAAAAAACAAGCCACAGGTAGTGAGAATTTTTTATGTAATTCTACTTCATATTTATTATTCGACTTATTGTAACTACGGAGCAAGTTAAACTCATTGCGTAGCTGACGTTCTGTTATATTGATATCCTTTTCCTTGCGGTAGATTTCATCACCGCTATGGGATGTATCAGCCGCGTAAACATCTTTAAAATTAGTGAGCAATAGTTGGGCGGTTTCGTAATTAGGTGGTACAACACTATCCATTTCAGTTCTCATAAAGGCTCGACCAATACGCCCATTTACAATATCAATCCGATGAAAAATATCTTTCCGCTTATTGAGGATCATCTGAATGGTCATTTCTCGATCGGAGCGGCTGGTAGTATCTCGGCGGTTGAGAAAAAGGTCGTCAGCAGGTATGGTGATCACATGTTTATTAAACTCGATCCGGCGATAATTACCATAATCATTCAGGTCCAGTTCATGGATCTCGCCATTGAATAAGTTCAATATAATGGCATCATCAATGGTGGAAAGCTCTCCTGTTTCGGAATGAATGCTAGTCTGAGTTTCGCCAATTCCTTTGCTGAATATCCGAACATCTTTCAAGATATTTTCTTTTTTGTCGCGGATAATCATGCTATAGTCCGGTAGGTCATCCATGAAATAACCGGGCTCAATATTAAGGTCAGGACGTTTGCGGTAAATATCCCCTGAAAGCATACGCGCCTTGAAATTCATCTCTGGCATAATAAAAGCATTAAACAGGATCAGGGAGACTGCGATGGAAAAGCCAAATACGAGAGCAGGGCGCACGATTGTCAGAAAACTAATTCCGGATGCACGCATAGCAATAATTTCATTATCTTCTGAAAACTGCCCGAAAGCCATGAGGGCGGCAATCAGGACTGCCATGGGTACCGCCAGGGCGGTGATCCAGCCAAGGTTAAGGAAAAGGTATTCAAAAATTGTACTAAGGTCTAGGCCCTTACCTAGGAAACGATCGATTGCTCTTAGAAGAAATTGAGTGAACAAAACAAATACAATAATCAGCAGCGAAAAAATAAAGGGCATAAAGAGCTGCTTGAGGATATATTTGGTGAGTAAGCGCATGGGAAAAATTACAATAGTTGAATCCTAAAATTATCATATTGAATGGATAATGATGATAGGTGTTCCTGGAAATTTGTTTTTCGGAAGTGAGGAAAAAACTTTTAATTTCAGGGGCTTCAATCGTTATGTTTCGATTGAATTTTCATGGTGGGTGTAGCTCAGCTGGTTAGAGCACCTGGTTGTGGCCCAGGAGGCCGTGGGTTCAAGTCCCATCACTCACCCAGATTTTTGACCTTTTTTACACAATTTCGGGGTGTGGCGCAGTCCGGTTAGCGCACCTGCTTTGGGAGCAGGGGGTCGGAGGTTCGAATCCTCTCACCCCGACTCGTCGGGAAGACCAGATTACCGACATAAAGCCCTTCTTTATTGAGGGGCTTTTGTTTATATCTAATGTGATCTAATAATATCTAGAATATACTAACTGGGGATACGGAAAAAGGGGATACAGCTGGGGATACAAAGAGAAACAACGGCGTAAAAGGTGTGTCTAAATAGGTGTATAAGATTTTCGATCACAATTCAAGTTTCTCAACTTAAACTCTCAAAGTAAACCAAATAGTAGGGGGTGCACCCCTTAATTATGGAATCGATACACACATTGTAGTAAAAAATTGTTGCGTTAATACATGTTAATATATTAATATGCCGTATGTTAATAAATAACATAATGGCAAAAATGATAGCTTTTCCAAGGTGGGAGAGAAATCAAATTAAAGTATTAACACGGGAGCCAAACATGGGACCTTTAATACACCATCAGGATAATAGTTTTTTCTATTGTCCTGGAAATGAACCAGTCAAATCTGGTTTTAATAACGATCCAATGAAACGGTATCAAACATGGTACCTAAACAACGAAACAGAAAAGAGGTTAGTATGACGTACTATAAAAATGGTTACGGACAACGTATCAATAATCCGAAAGCCTATTACAAGGCAGTAAGAGAAAATAGATACGGTTACAGTAGCAACAAAAAAAGGTACTAGAGAGGAGTTCAATATGAGTTATCCAACAAACGGTTACGGGGAACGTATCTATAACCCCGATGCTTATTACAACGCAGTAGCTGAAGATCGATATGGTTTTGGTAGTTATAACAGCGGCTGGAGCGACGGCTACAGCTGCGGTTACAGCAACGGCTATGGCGATGCCTGTAATGACAATGGCTGGTGGTAATAACCACTAATTGAAAGATTGAAACACTCCTGGGGGCATGCAGGAGTGTTTTCGGCCTTGTGTTAAAAGGCAGCGGGTAGAAAATTTAGATCAAAGGAGAAAAAAATGGCCCCAAGAACCAGAAAAAATTGGAAAAATTTCGAAGAAGCCCGGGGATGGGTGCATAACCTGGGTATAAGTACATTTCGCGAGTGGAGACAATATGTCTCAACAGGTCGTTTACCTGATAAACCGGATCTTCCATCTCTTCCAGATGATATTCCTAAATCCCCCAATATTGTTTACGTAAAAGAATTTCAAGGTTTCGATGATTGGTTGGGTACAGATTTAACATCAAATGAAAAATACCTTTCAGAATTTTTTTCTGAGCCAAAAAATCATCCCGGTTTTTTTGAGGCAGCTGAAGCAGTCAAGGAGCTTCACTGTAAAAGCCCTGCTATGTATAGAAAATCTGTCCGTAACCATAAAAAAAGGTTGCGAAATAAAATAGCACATGGGAAAGCGGTTACTCATTCATTGGAAATTATAGGGCTTCTACCTATTTATCCGGAACGTATATATGATGAGTGGACATCATGGGGAGACTTCTTAGGATTAAATAATAAAGAAACTGAAGCTCTTGAATGGATGGCTAGTAAAATAAAAGAATTAAGATCAAACCACAATTACACTGTTGCGGAATTGGCACGAATAATTGGGACTTCTCCTAGATCGCTTAGTCGATTCGAAGACGGTGAGATCTTGCCACCTGATGATATCCAATTTAAAATTATGAACCTAGTTTATGCTGATGCCATAACAAAACGAGAAGTTGAAGAGCAAAAAAAATATATTGGTGATACCAATATCATTTTTCTGGAAGAAACTAAAAATTCGAAAGAGATACTCAATGCTGTAAAAAATATGGAGATACGTTTTTCTTATGATTTGTCTAAAGCACCATCCTCTGGCCAAGATCTCATTGGAATGATAAAGGAATTAATAAAGTTTATACTTAAATACAAAAATAAAGTTGTCAACAAAGTTGAATTTTCAAAAATAGATTTTCAAAAATATATATTGACGTCGGAACTAGATTTGTATGAAAAAATAGAGGAGTTGGCCCGGCACTTTGAATATCATTATGATGATGAACCTGACCCGCAGCCATATGGAATATTTATTTATGATAAGGGATCAATTCAAGTTGGGAAAGATTTTTTGCCCTGCGTCCTAATATATATAGGACCGGTTGAGGATGACAGAGTAAAAAAACGTGGAAAACATGGAAAAAATATAGCACTGGATATAAAAGAATTTGGGATTGATCCTACAATGGAAAAGTGGGATAATATTTTCCAAGAAAGAATTTGGTGGTCGTGCCCTGATTATGGCCACGAATGGCATCTTCCTATCAGTGTTGCACCTGATGCCGAGTGTCCGATCTGTACATTCTGGGATAATAAAAAAAATCAAAAAACTTCATTAGATAATATCAAAAGCGACAGCACCGATCAGTATTGGTGGCGCTGCCAAAAGTCTCATGGATTTAAGATATCTCCAGATGAGTTTCAAAAGCTTGAAGGCAGATGCCCTTTATGTTATCAATCATCAATAAAATAGGAACATAAATGAAAATCAATGACGTACTAAAAAGGATCGCAAGAATTTTTCAATCAATAACAAGGAATACACTTTACTTATGTACATATGTCCCCAATGCGGTCCATTTATAAAATTTTATAAAGAAATATGGGCCAGAGAATCAGATGGTCCATTTGAAATTGAATTTTTTCAACATGTTGAACACCAAGCAATAAAAACAGATAAAATAATAATTAAAGAACGTCCAGAGGGGGAGCGTCTGGAATATTTTTTCTGCGGTCATTGTGATCAAATGATAGAAAGTGAAAAAAATCCAAATTGGGGAAAAGCCAGTAACCCATTAATTAAGAAATTAGGAAAGGGGAAAAAAATATGAATGAAAATAGGACAATATGCTTTTATGATCTCGAAACTACAGGTTTAAGTGTCGCGTTCGATCAGATATTAAGATTTGCTGCAATTCGAACGGATCTTGCTTTAGAAGAGTTGGAGAGGGTTGAAGTGGATATAAAGTTGAGACCAGATATTATACCAAGTGCCGGCGCTTTAATAATCAACAGGCTATCATTGAATGATGTTTTGATTGGTGACTCAGAATATGAAGGCATTTGTAAAATCCACGAATTACTTAATAGGCCTGGTACAATTAGTGCCGGATACAATTCATTGACATATGACAATGCATTATTGCGTTATGGATTTTATCGGAACTTTCTCGATCCATATCTTCATGAATGGCACAATTTATGCGGCAAAATGGATATTTTACCTATCGTGGCGTATTATTATTTATTTAGGCCAACTGCCTTAAAGTGGCCGGGTGATGATATTGCAGGTAAACTTAGACTTGAAAACTTAATTCCGCTTAACAGATTAACCGATGGTATGGCACACCACGCAATGTCCGATGTAGAGGCAACGGTTGAATTGTCAAGAAGGTTGAAATCCCACGATCCTGAATTATGGGAAAAATTGACATCTAGTTTTAATAAGGATTGGGATCGATCTTACATGCTCGATTTGCCTATTTTTAGAATTAACGCTTCCAGGGTGTGTAGTTTAGGTGCAATGGTTAGAATTCAATTTGGTTATGATAAAAATCTTATTGCACCTGTTATATTGCTGGGAGATCACACTGAATATAGTAATCAACAGTACTGGTTGAGATTGGATATAAAGGATTTTAGTTCGACGATTAAAAGCAGTTCAGATACTGGAAAACTAGGCTGGTCCAAAGTAAAAAGAAAGTTGGGTGCGCCAGATTTTATTGTACCGATTGATGACAATGTTAAAGCTATGCTTGGAGATGAAAGAGTCAATATTATGGATAATAACCTAGAGTGGATTAAAAATAATGAAAAATTATTTTATGAAATATCAAATGAAATTATTCAGAAAACATATCCAGAAAGGACAGGTTTAGACCTAGATGCCTCACTTTATACATCGGGGTTTTTCAATGATGCAGAAAAGGAAATTATGAATGAATTTCAAAATAATTCGGTACCAGAAAAAATAAATCAAATTAATAATTTGCCGGATGATCGAATGAAAATGTTAGGTCTCCGGATTTTAGGAAGAAATTATCCTGAAATGCTTGATGAAGATTTAAAACAAGAATTCGAATCCACCTTCAACAATAGTGATAGTAATACCGATATCAGTGGTAAGAAAAAAACTTCACTAGATGATCTTGTAAAACAAATTGAGGATTGGAGACAAAAAGAATTAGATAATGATCAAAAAAATATTCTATTGCAGTTAGAAAAGTATTATGCTCGATAAAAATACGATTGTTGATCTTTTAGAATTACAAACTGCTGGGATTAAAAATCATCCCATCACTAACGGGCATCCAATATTTTCAAAACATGTTAAAATAATTAGAAAATGCTACAAAAATAATGAATGGGAACATTTATTTTATGCGCTGTTTGGCAGTCATATGAGATTTTCATTGTTTCTGGAAGTTTATGAAGAATTAAATGATGAGGAATATTTTAAATTTTTAGGACTGATATTAAATCATGGCAGCTATTTTTGTGATTACAGCGAAGAATTTTTATTCCTTCTAAATCATCCACAAAGGGATATCAATAAGCAATTTAATCTCATGGATAAAAAAGAACTGAAAATATATAATTCTTTACCGGAAAGAGGGACAATTTATAGGGGTGCAAAAATAAAAACCGCGATTGGATATTCTTGGACATTGGATAAAGATAAAGCCAAGTGGTTTGCGTCGCGTTACAATGGACCGTCAGTATTACAAAAAGGTGAGTTTAAAAAGAAAGATGTGATTGCATATTTTGATAGAGAAAAAGAGATATTCATTGATCCTGAAAACATTAGGAAAAGGAAACACATTAAAACTTTTGAAAATATTGTTGATGATAACCCAAGACAAATAATGCATTACCTTGTAAAAGATAAAATAAATTTTTTCCCTGGATATAAAAAATTGAAACAAGAAATGAGGATTTTGAAATAAATGGCTTAATAAATGAAACGCCTCTGGCTCAAATAGCCTCCTCACGGGGGCTTTTTTGTTTGCGGATTTAGGTCGGTCTCATAACCCGATTGGAGATTTATTGACTCTAAGCGGAGTTTATTTTTTGTGGGAAGATGGGTAGATTTGGATATGAAAAGATATTTATTATTCCAATGATTATGAAAACTACATTAATACTAAGAATAATCGGAATGTTGCATATTTTTGTTGGGATTCTATTATTCGTTTTGATATTGATGCCAAATGAAATTGCTGCTAACATATTTGGTGCACCATCTAATG
>Ga0315336_1001955_pt1 | contig 34923 bp, 22 predicted proteins | sample ASW5metaG_FD_204512 | JGI IMG/M metagenome (GOLD analysis project Ga0315336, IMG submission 204512) | Ammonia-oxidizing marine archaeal communities from Monterey Bay, California, United States - ASW #5 | ecosystem: Environmental > Aquatic > Marine > Intertidal zone | place: USA: California...
CGATCCCGCAGCGTACGAGACCCACACAGCAACAGGGCACGACGGCCCAGGCCTCCCGCGAGTTCGGCGAGCTGTGAGCGGCTGCCCCAGCCGAAGACGACCTTGGCCGGGCTCAGAAAGCTGTATTCCAGGACGGCTGACGGGGAGTTCGCGGACATCGGCGACCAGCATTGTGAAGTTGAACAGGCAAGACGACCCGGTACTCTCCGGCGCATGCACCTACAGTAACCAGACCGGCCGGGTTCGCCCACCTTGTTCCCTGGCCAAGTTCTCCCGCCAACGGCCGCACACCCTGGTACTTCGACTGGCTGATCGATTAGAATTCTCGCAGTTCGACATTTCGATTCGGCGGATCAACAGGAGCATCATGCGATGAGACGATTTGTGCGTTGGGTCACCCCTGTCACCATGAAACAAACCGCTTCTCTGCTCTCCGCTGTCTTGCTGATCACCGCGGGATTGACCCTCACCGGGCTGGTGACCGCTGTCGAACCAACCGCCGAGGAATCGCGGTTGTCACACGACATCAAGTACCTGGCTTCGGATGACTTGCAAGGTCGTGGCGTCGGCACCGACGGGCTGAATCTGGCCGCCGAATTCGTGCGTCAGGAGTTCTCCAAGGCTGGACTCGACGTAAGCCGGGTCGATGGCGGAGCGTTCCAGAAGTTCACCATGGCCACCGGCTCCGAGCTCGGCCAGCCGAACGACCTGACATTGGTGTCCCCCGATGGCACCTCCCACGAACTCAAACTCGGCAGCGAATTTCAGGTCTGTTCTTTCGGAGGATCGGGCGTCCTGGACCACGAGATCGTCTTCTGCGGATACGGCATCGAAGACAAGGACAATAGTTATGACGACTTCGCCGGCCAGGACGTCAAAGGCAAAGTGGTCGTGATCATGCGTCGTGTTCCGCAGCAGAACAATCCACATGGACCGTTTGCCGGAGTGCATGGCGGCATGTCGCGGCACGCGGAATTACGAACCAAAGTCAGCAATGCCTACGGTCACGGTGCCGCAGCAATCCTGTTTGTCAACGATCCGTACACGCTGCAGAACGAACTCAAACAAGCGGTCGAGGAAGCCACCAAGCGGCTGGTCAACAACGCGAACGCACTTGTCGACGCCGGCGACGACGAGGACAAGGCCGCCCAGGCGCAAACCAAGTTGACTAACTCTGTGGCCAAGCTGCGTGCGGCTCAGAAAGCCGCCAAATCCGCTCCCACCGACACGCTGATGACGTTTGGATATGGAGGCAAGGGGACAGACAAATCGCTGCCGATCGCGCACATCAAACAACAGGTGTGCAACCGCATTCTCAAATCCGTGTTGAACAACAATCTCCGGCAGTTGGAAGGCAAGATCGACGGTGATTTGAAACCGCGCAGCACATTGCTCAAAGACTGGAAGCTGCAAGGAAACATCACGGTCAAACAGGTGAGCGCGGAAATCAAGAACGTGATCGGAGTCCTGGAAGGCGCAGGACCATTGGCGGACGAGACGATCGTGATCGGCGCCCACTACGACCACGTCGGAATGGGTGGTGCCGGATCACTCGCACGCGGCTCCAAAGCCGTGCACAACGGCGCCGACGATAACGCCTCGGGAACCGTCAGCCTGATCGAACTCGCGCGGCGTCTGGCCGCCCGCAAAGAAAAACTGCCCCGGCGACTGGTGTTCATCGCGTTCACGGCTGAGGAACTGGGGCTGATCGGATCCGCCCGCTATGTCAAAGAGCCTGTGTTCCAGCTCGATCAGACAATTTGCATGTTCAACATGGACATGGTCGGGCGACTGCAGGACGAAAAGCTGACCGTGTTCGGCACGGGCACGGCCCCCCGCTGGAAGGAACTCGTCGAACAAGCCGGCAAGTCCCGTCGATTCGCGCTGTCGCTGAAACCCGAAGGGTTTGGTCCCAGCGACCATTCGTCGTTTTATAGCAAGAAGATCCCCGTGCTCCACTTCTTCACGGGGACTCACAGTGATTATCACCGACCGTCCGACGACTGGGAAAAAATCAATTTCGACGGCATGGTGCGGGTGATCGACATGCTGGAAGACCTGGTGATTCAGACGGCCAATACAACCAAGCGTCCCGAATATGTCGCGATCAAGCGTCGAGCTCAGCCACAGAGGAGTGGTCGCCGACCCTATTTCGGCAGCATTCCGGATTTCGGAGGTGAAGCCGAAGGCTATGCGATTTCGGGAGTCGCCCCGGAAAGTCCCGCGGCCAAGGGCGGCTTGAAAGGCGGAGATGTGATCGTGAAGTTCGGGAAATCCAAGATCGGCTCTTTGGATGATTTTGACCTGGCATTGCGCAAGTTTCGTCCCGGAAGTCAAGTGCCCGTGACGGTGCTGCGGGATGGAAAACGCGTGGAACTCAAAGTCACGCTCACTCGGCCCCGTTGACCGAACGCCTGGCTGCTGCGGAACCCATCCCGCGGCGAAGGTCGTGCCGTAACGACTGTCGGACGGCGGCCGGCTTGAACAGGGCCTGAGGAACCAACCGGGTTCGGAATGACTGCTGATGGAACAGTTTGGATTTCATCCCGTAATTCGTTCCTGGTTTGCATCGAAGTACGCCGCAGCCACCGAACCACAACGGCAAGGCTGGCCCCCGATTCTCGCTGGTCAGCACACGCTGATTGCCGCGCCCACGGGAAGTGGCAAGACTCTGGCGGCCTTCCTGGCCTGCATTGATCGCATTTTTCGCCGCGCGGTCGAGGGGCAACTGGAACCCGGAGTCCGTGTCGTCTACGTTTCTCCGCTGCGTGCCTTGTCCAACGACATGCAACGCAACCTGCAGCAACCACTTGCGGAGATCCAGAACCTGGCTCAGCAGAGCGGCCTGGATGCCAGCTCGGTGCGAATCGGTCTCCGCACCGGCGACACCACACCCGCACAACGCCAGGCGCTGGTCCGCAAACCACCCCACATTCTCGTCACAACTCCGGAGTCGCTGTATCTGCTACTGACCGGTCCGCGCAGTCGAGAAATTCTGCGTTCGGTCGACACACTCATTGTCGATGAAATCCACGCCTTGATCCGTGACAAACGGGGAGCTCATCTCGCCTTGAGCATGGAACGGCTCGAGTCGCTGACCGGTAAGCCGCTGCAACGCATCGGGCTGTCGGCCACGCAAAAACCAATCGAAGACGTGGCGCGGTATTTGGCCGGCAACCATCAACAGGCCGAGCCCCTCGACCTTCACTGCCAGTCCACGCCGCAACATCCCTCGTCCTGCCAGATCGTCGACGTCGGTTACGGACGTGAACTCGACCTGGGGATTGAAACACCGGCGACCCCACTGGAAGCGGTTTGCAGCCACGAACAGTGGGCCGAAGTCTACAACCGACTGGTGGAGTTGATTCGTGACCACCGCAGCACTCTGGTGTTTGTCAATACCCGCCGGATGGCGGAACGGGTCACACACCAGTTGACGGAGTTGCTGGGTGAAGATGCCGTGAGTAGCCATCACGGTTCTTTGTCAGCCGAACACCGCCTGCGAACCGAACAACGGCTGAAATCCGGTGATTTGACTGCCGTTGTCGCCACGGCATCGCTCGAACTGGGACTCGACGTGGGGTACATCGACCTGGTCGTTCAAATGGGTTCCCCCCGGTCCATCGCCACTCTGCTGCAACGCATTGGGCGATCGGGCCACTCACTGGGGCTGGTGCCCAAGGGCCGGGTGTTTGCCCTGACCCGAGGAGAATTGCTGGAGTGTCTGGCGCTGGTCCGTTCGATCTCCCAGGGAATGCTCGACACCACCCGCATTCCCCGCGCTCCTCTGGACATCCTCGCACAACAGATCGTGGCCGAAGTGGCCTGCCGCGAATGGGGCACGACGGAACTGTTCGACATGTTCCGCAAAGCGTCGCCCTACGCCGACCTGGCGCGAACCGACTTCGATCGCACGGTGCGGTTCCTGTCCGAAGGCATCGTGCAGCACAGCGGTCGCAGCCGCGTCTACCTGCACCACGACCACGTGCAGCAACGACTGCGGGCCCGCAAGTCGGCTCGAATCACCGCCACGTCCAACGGAGGCGCGATTCCCGAAACGGGAGCGTTTCGCGTGGTGACCGACCCGGAAGGCACCGTTGTCGGCTCGTTGGACGAAGATTTCGCTATCGAGAGCCAGAGAGGCGATGTGTTCCTGCTGGGCAACACGTCGTGGCGGATTCTGCACGTCCGCGGCGGCGACGTCACGGTCGCCGATGCCCTGGGAGCTCCACCCAGCGTTCCCTTTTGGCGGGGAGAATCTCCGGGCCGCACCCTGGAGCTGTCGGAACAGGTGTCGCGTTTGCGGAGCGACATCGCCGATCGGCTGGATGACCCGGCGGCGGCCGTCGACTGGCTTGTGGAGGCAACCGGAGTCTCCCGCTCCATGGCTCGGCAGGCAATCGACTGGATTGACAGCCAACGGGCGGCCATCGGTGTCGTCCCCACACAGCAACAGGTGGTTTTCGAGCGGTTCTTCGACGAGACCGGTGGCATGCAGCTTGTGGTGCACGCCCCATTCGGTTCGGCCATCAATCGCGCCTGGGGATTCGCCATGCGCAAACGATTCTGCCGCTCGTTCGATTTTGAACTGCAAGCGACTGCCGACGACGATGGTTTTATTCTCTCGCTGGGACCACAACACAGTTTTCCGATCGAGAGCCTGTTCGCGATGCTCAATGCCAGCAATGCAGCGGAGTTGCTGGAGCAAGCCGTACTGACGGTGCCCATGTTCCAGATTCGCTGGCGTTGGAACGTCACCCGCGCCTTGCTCGTTCAGCGGATGAGAAATGGCAAAAAGGTGCCTCCCGCCCTGCAACGCTTTCGATCCGACGACTTGTTGACCGCCGTGTTTCCCAAACTCACGGGATGCCAGGAAGAACACACCGGCGATCATGAACTGCCGGATCACCCACTAGCCCAGCAAACGATGCACGATTGTCTGCACGAAGCGCTGGACCTCGACGGTCTGCTGGATGTGCTGAAGGCTGTCGCCTCGGGACACGTACGGTTCCTCGCGCGCGACACACGGGAACCGTCCCCATTCTGCTACGAATTGCTCAACTCCAACCCCTACACGTTTCTGGATGGTGGTGAAATCCAGGAACGGCGCACGCGGGCTGTCGCCACGCGGCGCGGGGTGTCGATCGACAGCGTCGATGATCTGGGCCGTCTGGATCCACTGGCTATCGAACAGGTCTGCCAGGAAGCCCAACCGCTGATACGTGACGCCGACGAACTGCACGACGCTCTGCTCAGCCGCATCATCCTGCCCGCCACGGAAGTCCCGCACTGCAACTCCTGGTATCTCGAACTGCGACACCAGGGACGAGCCGCGACGCTGACCTGGCCCGACCAACGCACCGCGTGGGTCAGCGCGGAACGCATTCCCGCCGCTCGAGCCCTGTTTCCCAACGCCGACATCCAACCTGACCTCGCAGTGCCCGCCAGTGTGCCGCAATCCTGTTCAACACTCGACGCGCGCCTGGATCTGCTGCGCGGACTGATGGAAGTCGCCGGACCGGTGACATGTGCCCAGATCTCACAACGCGTGTCGATTCCACAGAAACTGGTCGAGGCCACGCTGCAGGCCTTGGAAGGCGAAGGCGTCGTGCTCCGCGGACGTTTCTCACAGAACAGCTTCCTGTCTCCCCAGCGAAAAACAGCCGAATACGAATGGTGCCACCGGCGGTTGTTGGCCCGCATCCACCGTCAGACGCTGCGCGGACTGAGGGAACAGATACAACCCGTCACCCCCGACGTGTTCATCCGTTTTCTGGCGGAACATCACGGCCTGACGCCGGCTGGCAGACGCGGCGGTGTCAACGGCGTTTACGAGTCCATTTCCCTGCTGCAAGGTCTCGATCTGCCGGCGGCATGCTGGGAAAGTGATGTCCTGCCTGCCCGAGTGGACAACTACCAGTCCGCGTGGCTCGACCAATTGTGCCTGTCGGGCGAGGTCGGTTGGGGGCGACTGAATCCTCGCAAACAGGACCCGAATCGAAGCCAGCCTCTGGCCAGTCTGACACGAGTCACTCCCCTGGCACTTTGGTTGAGACAGGACTGCGACTGGTTAACGCGGTTCTTTGCCCCCCCTGCACCGAGACGACTCAGTGGTTGCGCCCGCGACGTGCTCGAGCGGCTTGCGGAATCGGGCGCGCTGTTCGCGGGCGATTTGCTGTCGAGCAATTCGCCACTCCCCGACCAGTTGCAGGAAGCACTCGGCGAACTGGTCGCGCTCGGGTTGTTGACATCCGACGGCATCAACGGTCTCAGACAACTGATCAGCGACAAGCATCGCGGCCGACGGACATCGGCGGCACGCCCCCGTCTGATCCGGCGCCGCACCGCCGATCAAGTCGCCGGCCGTTGGTCGGTGTGGCGTACTGCAGCGCAGGCAGACTGCGCGGCAGATGCCGACGACACGGATACCGAACCCGCCACAGAACACTGGGCGTGGCAGCTGTTGCGCCGCTGGGGGGTGGTCTTCCGAGACCTGATGATTCGCGAGCCGGGGGCTCCGCGCTGGTATGAACTGCTGCGGGTGTATCGCCGGCTGGAGGCCCGTGGTGAGATCCGCGGCGGCCGTTTCATGGCGGGCGTTGGCGGCGAACAATTCGCGCTCAGCGAAACGGTGAAACGCCTGCGGCAACTGAGGACGTCGGACTCGCCCTCAGAATTGCTCGTACTCTCTGCCGCCGACCCACTGAACCTCATCGGCATTCTAACCGCTCATGCCCGGATTCCATCGCTGGCCTCCAACCGTGTGGCCTACCTGGATGGACGTCCCGTGGCAGCACTTCAATCCAGTACATTCATCGAATTGGAACCGCTGAACGAGCAACTCGCCGGGGACATTTGCCGCCGAATGCAGCGTGGGACATCGGGCAGCAGCCAGGTCACCGGTCCCTCGGACCAGCTCAATCCGACCGCCGAAACCCACCATGCCAGGAGACGGGACGCCGTACGGACACTGACACGTTGAGTGGCACGGGCTCGGAATCCGAGCAGCCAGCCGCTGTGGGCCAAATGGTGATTCCCATCTGGCGGTTCGATTCGGCGGCCGGGATTGCAAGCCGGTTGGGAACGGATCACAATCCCGTTTGCGGGCCCGCTGGAGACGAACGCGGCGACACGGGTTGCCGGTCGCGGCCGGCCCGTGATCGCCTGGAAATCGGAATCCGGGGTTGGGGCGAACTGCAGGACGCGGTAAACCGGCCAGTGATCGTGTGGCCGTTGTTCCTGACGCGAACGTCGTTTTCGCGTCGCTGCCGGTGATCCCGTAGATCAGCGGTAACATTGTTCTCCGAAGCCAACTTCGGCGCGGCGGTCAAACCGGGCAATCAGAATCGGTGCAGATGATTCGGAGTCGCGAGTGGCGGACAACATACCAACCCAAACGAATCATCAGCCGCCAGGTGAGCCCGCGCCCGAGATGGGGCGGGGAATGCTACCGGGCGAAGCTCGGATGCTGTTTTCCGTCTGGTTGACTTACGGATCGTTCTATTTCTGCCGCGCGAACATCTCGGCGGCAGTCCCCGGTTTGAAAGCGTCTCCAGACGAAAACGGCCTGGGATTCGACGCCGTCCGAATCGGTTGGATACTGGCGTCGCTGAAAATCGCGTATGCGATGGGCCAATTGGTCAATGGGCAACTGGCCGAACGCATCTCACCCCGCCTGCTGCTGGCCTTGGGCATGTTCTGCTCCGCCGGTCTGAGCATCGCATTCGGATTCGGATCGACGTTTACGTTTCTGCTGTGCGTCTGGGCATTGAACGGCTACTTTCAGTCCTTGGGCTGGACTCCCTGTGTCCGGGTGCTCACCAATTGGATTCCGGTTCAACGGCGTGGAAATGCGATTGGCATTGTGGGCACCGGCTACCAGCTGATGGGAGCGATTACCATCGTGATTGCCGGCTTCGCCGCCGCTCGCTTCGGCTGGCAGGGCGCCCTGATTGTGCCCGGTGTGATCCTGGCCTTGGCCGGAGTGTTCATGCTGTTGTTTCTTGAAGAGACGCCCCGCTCCTCGGCGGCATCGCGGGAATCGCACGGACAGGGGTCGCGCAAGGCCGTCAGGCCGTTCCGGGAAACGCTCCACCTGACCCTGTCGAATCCATCGCTGTGGTTGTTGGGAACGTCCCTGGGACTGCTCAATGCCTGCCGTTACGGCTACATGGACTGGGGACTTGCCCATTTGCAGGAGGTGCAGGACACCGACATCGATAAGGCCGCCCTCAAGATCGCGGTACTCCCGATCGGCGCGATACTGGGCGCCTATCTCGCCGGGTGGGCGACGGATCGATTCTTCAACAGCCGACGCGCGCCGGTGATCTGTTGCCTGCTGCTGATGCTGGGATTGTTGACTCTGGCCTATCCCAGCATCGTCGAGCTCGGCGTCGTGCCAACGATCATGGTGCTGCTCTGCGTGGGGTTCACGATCTACGGTCCTCAAGTCCTGCTGGTCGGCACGGCGCCGGCCGATCTGGCGCGAGACGGCACCTCGGCGGCAGCGGCCGGATTCGTAAACTGCCTGGGCTACATCGGAGCGGCCCTGTTTGGAGATGTCCTGACAGGCTACATTCTGGAGCATTACGGCTGGCAGATCACGATCTACGTGTGGTCGGGGTGCGCACTGACAGCCGCGCTGCTGGCCGGCTGGCTTTGGAACGCCCAGGCCCTTATACCGGCGACTGACGCCGCCCCGGCATCGACTGGCAACTGAACTTCCTCGAATGGTAGAACTCCATGCAAGCCATCATCATCGGTGCCGGACGCGGCAGCCGTCTGATGCCGACCACGGCGGACAGGCCGAAGTGCTTTGCCCAAGTGGCTGGCAAACGGATGCTGGACTGGATCCTGGATGCCTTCCACCAGAATGGAATCGACCGGATTTGCTTTATCGGCGGCTACCAGATCGACAAGGTCCGCCAGACGAATCCGGAGTTTACGTTTGCCCACAACGCCGACTGGCAGCACAACAACATCATGGAGTCTCTGATGTGCGCCGAGCCCCTGATGGACGAGTCGTTTATTTGCTGTTACTCGGACATCCTGTTCACCCCCAAAGGCGTGGCCGAACTGCTGCGGCGCGGGGACGACATCAGCCTGCTCGTGGACACAGATTGGCATTCCAGATACACACATCGCACCGAGCACCCGTCGGACGATGCGGAAAAGGTCGTGGTCGACAGCGGGCATGTGACGCGTATTCACCGCTCGATCGCCGAGAAGGAAGCATATGGCGAGTTCGCCGGAGTGGCCAAGTTCAGCGTCGCCGGCGCCGCTGCGCTGCGGGATCATTATCACAAATGCCGGCGGCAATTCGCCGGCCAGCCGTTTCGAGAAGCCGCAGTCTTCGAAAAAGCGTACCTGATTCATCTGTTGCAGGATATGCTCGAATCCGGAATCCCGATGTGTCACGTGGACACACCCGGCGGGTACATTGAAATCGACACGCAACAGGACTTTGAATATGCGCGGCAACACTGGGAATCCATCCATCTCCCGAGGTAATCCATGACGCGTACTCTGTTCCCGGCCTCCGTGATCGGTTCGCTGCCGCGGCCGGCCTTCGTCCGCGACCTGCACCTCGAAGACTCGAGTCATGATCCACTCGAGTTTCGACGGCTCATGTCGTCGGCCATACACTACGCTGTCGCACTCCAGGAGTCGGCCGGACTGGACGTTGTGAGCGACGGCGAGTGGTGGCGCAAGTCCTACATCGGCGTCATCGCCGAACTGGCTCATGGTTTCGAACTCAGCACCAATCCCAGCGACGGTCGACCGTGGACAATCGTGGTCGACCGCCTTGCGCCGCGGAACACGGGCTTCATCGCCCAGGAAATCAAATTCCTCAAGACCATCACGAACCGGCAGATCAAGGCCACCTTGCCGGCCCCCGCTCTGCTGGGCGAACGCATGTGGGACAGCCAGAAGTCGTCGACAGCCTATCCCACACGCGAAGCGTTCGTCCGCGATTGCGTTCCCATCCTGCGCCGGGAAGTCGAATGCCTGCGCGACGAAGGGGTTTCCATCGTACAGATCGACGACCCCCATCTGTGCCTGTTCGTCGACGAGCGGGTTCGTGCCGGCTACGAAAACCCGGACCAGGCAGCGGAATTCGCGGCCGATATGGACAATCAGGTCATCGACGGGATCGACGGCGTCAAGTTGGCGGTACACCTCTGTCGCCGAGCCGGTGCGCGTGCGCGAGGAGAATCCGTACACACCGGTGGCTACGATCCGATTCTCGGTCAACTGGCGCGATTGAAAGTCGATCACATCACGATGGAATTCACCAACCCCGGATCCGGAGACATGTCCGTGTTTCGAACATTACCCGAACACGTGGAAGTCGGTCTGGGTTGTGTCAGTTGCCAGCCGGGACAGATCGATTCGGTCGAGACCATTGTGTCGCGCGTCGAACAGGCTTTGGAGTTCCTGGACCCTAGCCGCATCACACTCAACCCGGATTGCGGCTTCGCGCCGGGTTCCGGCGCCGTGGTCAGCATTGACGAGGTCTACCAGAAACTCTGCAATGAAGCGCAAGCCGCGGAGCTTCTGCGAACACGTTATGCGTGATGACAGAAACTGCGTGAATCAACGACACCAGAATCGGACACCTGCATGACCAGACCTCAAATCGAATCCGGCAACCACACGTCGACCGCCGGACACCGTCGGCCTGAAACAGATCGGCACGGCATCGCACTTCAGCAGCCCGGTGCCGACCGCAAACGGAATTGGTGGAGTGGCTGCGTCGCCCGCACCGCGTATACGGTCGCCACCCTGGCACTATCGATTTCCTGCGCCTCAGCGGATGATGTGGACACGTCCCTGGCCACAATCCGGGCCGTCGGCCCGCGCGGAAGCGGATCAACGTCCGCGCGACGTGCTCGCGACCATATCGCTCAGCAAGGCATTGATGTGCTGCCACGCCTGATTCTGGCCATGGACTCAGACAACATCGTGGCTCTCAACTGGTACCGATCGGCCTACGAACAGATCGTAGATCAGGAATGGAAACGGAAGCAGCCCCGCTTCCCTCTCGACTGGCTCAAGCAATTTGCCACGGATCAAAAACGCCACGGTCGCACGCGTCGCCTGGTGTTGCGACTCGTCGATCGGCTGGAACCCGGCTTCCGCAAGCAGTTGATCTCCACTCTGTACAACGACCGCGAATTTCGCCGGGAAGCCATCGACACTCTGTTGCGGCAAGCCGACGCAGCGTTGTCCACCAAAGACCTGACGGTGGCACGGGCAGCGTACCAGCGGGCTTTTCGTCACGCACGCGACAGTCAGCAGATACTGCAGTCGGCCGACAAACTTGCCAAAGTCGGAGTCACAGTCGATGTGGTCCAACAGATGGGTTTCGTCACGCACTGGTTCGTGCTGGGACCATTCGACGCGCCGGGGAAAAGCGGCTTCTCTCGCACGTTTCCCCCAGAATCACAAGTCGACCTGAGTGCGTCGTACACGGGGCAGACTGGACGCCGCATTGGTTGGAAACAGGTGCAGACGACCGACCGCCTGGGCCAGATCAACCTGATCCGCGCGATCGCCTCGACCCGCGAAGCCGTGGGCTATGCCTACACGGAACTGAATTCGCCCAAGCAACAGGACGCTCAAATCCGCTGTGGCGCGGACGACAACCTCTCAGTCTGGCTCAACGGCCAGTCCGTGTTCGCTCGAAAACAGTGGCTGAACGGAACACGGCTCGACCGATTCTCGGCCCCCGTCACACTGCGCACAGGCCGCAACACGCTGCTGGTCAAAATCTGCCAGGGTCCCCAACACAAGAACCCGGCCGTTCCAAACAACTGGTCGCTGCAACTGCGTTTTTGCGATCCAAGCGGGTCAGGCGTCGGCCTGACCCGTCTGCTCCCCGATCCCGCAACCAACAACAACTGAGGCCCGACACATGCCGTTGTCCACCGTGCAAGCCACAGCGACGCGCCCGTCGATATTCCTGATCAATCTCCTGCTACCGCTCATGTGGGCGACACAGACCGTTCAATCGGCAGACTGGCCAGGATGGCGAGGAGGCACGCGTTCGGGTGTCAGTTCCGAATCCGACATACCCACAACCTGGTCACTCGACCACGGAATCGGCTGGCGGGTGGCTCTACCGGGCGCCGGCATCTCCAGTCCGGTGATCCACGGCAGTCGCGTTTTCTTGACGTCTTCCGACGGACCGCGGCAAGCGAACCTGCATGTGATCTGCCTGAGCCGAGACGACGGTCGCCTGCTGTGGCACCAGCGACTGTGGGGCACCAGTCCCACCCGCTACCACTCGACAAAGAGCAGTATGGCCAGTCCCACTCCGGTCACCGACGGCAAACACCTTTACACGTTCTTTGGCACCGGAGATGTTTTTTGTTTTGAAGTCACGGGCGATTTGGTATGGCACCGCTCATTGGCCGCCGAATACGGTCCCTTCGAAAATCGGTTTTCAGCCACCAGTTCCCCCGTGATCTACAAGGACCTGCTGATTGTCCAATGTGATCATTACGGCCCATGTTATGTGGTCGCACTGGACCGAAAGACGGGGGACAATCGCTGGAAAGTCGACCGACCCGACACCTGGCTGTCCTGGTCTTCACCGCAACTGGTCACACTGACGTCCAATAACAGCCAGGAGCTCGTGGTTTGCGGTTCCAACAGAATCGACGCGTTATCTCCCGAGACGGGTCGTAAGCTGTGGTCTCTGGGAGGCATGCGTCACGAGTGCATTCCGACGCCGATCCTGGCACACGGATTGATTTATGCGGTCAGTGGTCCCAAGGGGCCAACACTGGCGATTCGCCCTGGTGGACGCGGTGATATTTCCGAATCGCACGTTGTGTGGCGCAACGTGCGGGGAGCACCGTTTGTGCCTTCAGCCATCGTGGCCGGCGACCTGTATTACCTGGTGGATGACAACGGTATTGCCACCTGCCTGGACGCACATACGGGTGAGAACATCTGGCAAAAGCGGCTGCCGGGCAAGTACACGGCATCGCCAGTCGCGACGCGATCTCATGTCTATTTCTCGAACGAAGAGGGCGTCACGATTGTGATTCGAGCCAATACGCGGCGTTATGAAGAGGCCGCGCGCAATCCGGTCGGCTCACCGATCTTCGCCTCGGCGGCCATCGCCCACGGCCGACTGTTCCTGCGGACAACACGCGACCTGCTGTGTATCGACGGCAAGACAAAATCGTCGAATTGACCGGAATAACCCGGTCGATTCGCGGTTCTTACGTGCATGCAAATGATTTATCGCATCGCGGCCGACGGCGTGGTCGTGCTCCACGGAGCCTATGTGCTCACCATCGTCCTGGGCTTGATTCTGATCCTGGTGGGACGGTTTCGTGGCTGGCACTGGATCCGCAACTTCTGGTTCCGGGCTGTTCACCTGGTGATGATCGGGATCGTTGTCCTGGAATCGTGGCTGGGGATCACCTGCCCGCTGACGACCTGGGAACACCAACTGCGGGTGGCCGCGGGTGAAGCAACCTACCAGGGTGACTTCATCGCCAACCTGGTTCACCAGGCGCTGTTTGCCCACGGTAACGCCGCACCCTGGATGTTCACAGCCTGCTATACCGCGTTCGGTTCCGCCGTTCTGGCCACGTTTCTGTTGGCGCCACCGTGCCTCCCATCCCGGCCCCTGGCGACAGTCGACGCCGCGGAACGGAACCGTTCGGGGACTTCCGCCTGATCCGGCGTCTTCGGCTCAGCACCGCCACGGCTGACGCAGACGACAACCGGGACGACCAGCGATCCATCACACATTTCAGCGCGCCGTCCAGCCGCCATCCACAGTCAGCAGGCTTCCCGTCATGTAGCTGGACGCATCGCTGGCCAGGAAAATCGCCGCTCCCTGAATCTCGTGCATCTCGCCCCAGCGTTCCAGCGCCACGGCGCCGACGATGAACTTCTTGGTCTGCTCATCCTCGGCGACCGGAATGTTCATCGGAGTCAAGAACGGACCCGGACAGATGGCATTGCAGGTGACACCGGATGAGGCCAGTTCCAGGCCCAGAGCTCTGGTCATCTGCACTACGGCCCCTTTGCTGGCGGTGTACGGTGTGCGATTCGAGAGTCCCACCACGCCCAGGGTACTGGCCATGTTGATGATCCGACCTGAACCCGCAGCCTTCATCGAAGGGATCACGGACCGGCAGCAAAGCCAGATGCCGTTGACGTTGACGTCCTGAACGCGTTGAAAGTCCTCGTACGCCAGGTCCTCAATCGCGCCGCGGATGTTGATTCCGGCGTTGTTGATCAACACATCCACGTGCCCCCACTCCGCGAGTGCTCGGTCGCGCATCGCCGTCACGTCGTCGGGAACCGAGACATCGGCCTGCATCCCGATGCAGGTTGTCCCGTAATCGTCAGCGATCCGCTGGGCAGCCGCCTGGGCTTCATCGCCATGGCGGCTGGTGATTAAGACCTGGGCTCCGGCAGAGGCCAATCCGGCGGCCATGGCTTCCCCCAGTCCCTTCGACCCTCCGGTGACAATCGCCGCGCGTCCCGTCAAATCGAACAAACGAATTCCCGGCAACATGAATCTGATCTCCCGTCTGAACAACCCGGCAGTTTCTCAATCGAGAACACACCGGCCACCTGGACTCCTCAACCAGCGACTGCCGAGCCATGACGCGCTCCGGCACTCCGAAATGGCACATCGCTGTCCGACACCTCACTGTCTCTCAAGCCGGGTGACTGTCGCATGTTCCAGCGAGTTTGACAACCAGCAACCACGGACCTGCCCCAGGCAACCTCGGTCGGATCGAACTCAAACCAGGCCTCCCTCGGCCTGCTGGCTGTCGGCAGACACAGCCAGCAGAATGTGCTCAGCCTGTCCGGGATCTTCAGCGGGAAAATCGCTGCGAAAGTGGACACCCCGGCTCTCCGTCCGCGACAGGGCCGCGGTGATCATCAGACGAGCCACCGTCAACATATTCTGCAGCTCCCAACCCATGGGATCGTGAAACGTCCGGTTGGCCACATAGTGATTCCAGAACTCGACTTGTTGCGCGGCACTCTGCAATTTGTCGGCATGGCGCTCGATCCCCACATCCCGCCACATCAGACTCGCCAGCGCGTTGCGAATGTCGTCCACGTTGAGTTGTTCGTCTTCGGCCGATTGTTTCCAGGCCGGGCTCTCGATCGAATGCACCGCAAATCGATCGGCTTCGGTTTCTGCTTCGGCGGCCGCTCCACAACCCGCCCGCAGGCCAAACACCAGTCCTTCCAGAAGACTGTTGGATCCCAACCGGTTGGCACCATGCAAGCCACTCGACGTGACTTCACCCGCCGCCCACAGACCAGGCACCGACGTCCGGGCATCTTGATCGACGACAACTCCTCCCATCATGTAGTGGGCACCCGGCCGTACCGGGATCAGGTCGTTCGCAATATCGATTCCGAAGTCGAGACACACACGGCTGATGTGCGGGAACCGTTTGAGTATCACGTCACGATCGCAGTGGGTCATGTCCAGATAGACACAAGGGTGATTCGACTTCTGCATCTGCCGCGTGATGGCCTGAGAGACCACGTCGCGGGGAGCGAGTTCCATTCTGGGATCCGTGTCGGCCATGAAACGCGTTCCCGATCCGTCGCGGAGATAAGCCCCTTCGCCCCGCAGGGCTTCCGAGATCAAGTACCGGGAACTGCCGGCGATGTACAACACCGTCGGATGAAACTGCATGAACTCCATGTCGCGGAGCACGACTCCCGCTCGAAAAGCGGCAGCGTGTCCATCGGCCGTGGCGATATCGGGGTTCGTGGTTTCCCGATACAACCGTCCGGCTCCGCCTGTGGCGATCACTGTCTGTTTGGCCCACACAAATGTTCGGCCGTAGCGACTGTTCGAAACCAGCGCTCCACAGCATCTGCCTTCAAAAGTCAGCAGATCGACCGTAAAGGTGCGTTCCCAGATTTCGATGGCGGGATTGGCCAGAACACGGCTGACCATGGCCCGCATGATCTCCTTGCCCGTCGCGTCGCCCAACGCGTGGGCCACTCGACGACGGCTGTGTCCGCCTTCACGTGTCAGTTCCAACTCACCGTTGGCCAGATCAAACTGGGCCCCGAATGCGATCAGTTCGCGAATCTGATCGGCGGCTTCACTGCAAACCGTGCCGACCACGGATTCGTCACAAAGCCCCTTGCCAGCCGCAAGCGTATCGGCCACGTGGTGCACGACGTCATCCAGGGGGTCGAGAACCCCGGCAATCCCGCCCTGCGCGTAGGCGCTGTTGGATTGCTGAAGTGTGTCCTTGGTCACCAACAGCACCTGTTGCTTTTCGGATGCCGCCATCGCCGCGCGGATTCCGGCGATTCCTCCGCCGATGACCAGCACATCGGTAAAGACATGCGGAGTTCTTTTCGCATGAAACGGAATCAGGTAACGCCGTCGCAAGTCCAATTCGACGCGTTTCATGCTCAATCCACCGCCAGAACATCTCACCGCTGAAGCAGGCACGCCGAAACGGTGTCAAATGGTCATGCCACTGAAACCACCGTCCACCACAATGTTCTCGGCCGTCAGAAAGCTGCCTGCCCTGGGCGAGGCCATCAACAACACGGAACCTGCCAACTCTTCGGGCGAACCGAAGCGTTGCATGGGCGTGTGCCGCATGATGCTCTCGATACGATCTTCCGTCAGCACCTTGCGATTCTGCTCGGCTGGAAAGAAACCGGGGGACAGCGCGTTGACGCGGATACCCTGCGGGGCCCATTCCCGGGCAAGATTCTGCGTCAGGTTAATCACCGCCGCCTTGGTCGCGGCATAGGTGAACACGCGGGACAACGCGGTCATTCCGCTCAGACTGGCAATATTGATGATTGAGCCCCGCGTTCCCTGCTCGATCATGAAGCGGCCGAACACTTGGCAGGCCAGTCGCACACCTCTCAGATTCACGTTCAGAATCCGTTCCCATTCGTCCTCGTCGATTTCAAGAAACGGAGTCGCCGAGTTCACACCCGCTCCGTTGACGAGCACATCGGCCTGACGCTCCTGCTGCGACAACTGGTCCACGATGGCCTGCAAGTCCTCGACACGCGTCGAGTCGGCGGCCACGAATTCGCCGCTGCCGCCCTGAGCTCGAATCCGCTCCACGCACTGTGCGCCATGTTCCTGGTTGCGACCGACAACCACGGCATGGGCTCCGGCACCCGCCAACGCCTCGGAGAACGCGCCACCCAGAACACCGGTACCTCCGATGATCACCGCCGTCTTGCCATCCAGGCCGAACAACTCTCGCAGATACTCCGACGATCCCATGTCCTGACTCTCACCGATTTCCCAATACCCATCCGTGCCGCTTACCGATTTGTTCCGGCCGGTCAGCCCACAAACTCCAACTCCACGGGATTGGGAATGACGCCCGCCTCGTGGCCTCGAGCCAATAGCAGGGCGACGGCCTCGCGCCCACGGTCGCCAAAGTCCAGCGTCCAGTCGTTGACATACATTCCCACAAAGCGGTCGGCCTTGCCTCGGTCCAGGTCCCGTCCATACTGCAACGCATATTCCAGAGCTTCGCTGCGGTGTTCCAGCCCATATTCAATGCTCTGCTTCAACAGGCGCGTCACGTCATCCATCGCCGTCGCGCCCAGATCCTTGCGGATCGCATTGGCCCCCAACGGCAACGGCAAGCCCGTTTCGGTATGCCACCATTGGCCCAAATCCACGATCAGGTTCAATCCTTGCTCGTGATAGGTCAACTGTCCCTCATGGATGATCAATCCCGCATCCGCCTCACCGCGACTGACCACGTTGAGGATTTCGTCAAACGGATGCACGACATGGGTAAAGTCATCGCCCAGCAACAGCTTCAACGTCAGAAACGCCGTCGTCAGCGTGCCGGGCACTGCGATTGTTTTTCCGCGCAGTGCATCCACCTGACAACTGTCCCGCGCCACAACCATCGGACCATAGTTGTCACCGATGCTCGCCCCGCAGGCACACAATGCATACTTGTCGGTGATGTGCGCATAGCCGTGCAGACTGACGGCTGTCAACTCCAACTCGCCCTGAAACGCCCGATGATTCAGCGTCTCAATGTCCTGCAGAGTGTGCGTGAAGCAATACGGCCCGGTGTCAATCTTGTCGTTCGCCAGAGCATGGAACATGAACGCGTCGTCGGGGTCCGGACTGTGCCCGACATGAATCTGAGTCTGCACGTGTGACATGGCGTGATACACCTGTGAATGTGTAAATCTGGCTAAACGTGTGAATTGGGCCATCGCCTGCAGCGAGCCGTCTCACGTTGTGGCGTCTCAGATCTGCTGAGCTCTGCCATTCCGGCCACAACCAACCCGGTTTCTGACCGCGAGCGAACACAACAGCAGGCGCTGGGCCAGACTACCCAGCCCATTTCTCAACTGCAAGGCTCGCACCGCAAGCATCTGTCCGCCGGAATCACTGTCCGCCTGTTGCTGTGACCGAGCGCACGGCCTGCGGCGGTCTGTGCTCCCCGGATGCAACGGCAGGCGAGCGCCACCGCGGCGGCCTTTACGCCTGGCAGCGCTAGCAGTGACACTGTCGCCCCAGATCACGCCGTGCGTTGGGATCGCAATACCAGCTTGACCAATTCGGGCCGGCACCGCCAGCGCAGCGGATGCAGGCCCGACACCCCGCGGGTCACATGCATCAGGCACGGATCCTGCCAGAACACACCCGACGCATAACGCACGCCATACCAGCTTGGTGAGTACACCGGTCCGATGACGGGCAGCACGACCTGGCCGCCGTGGTTGTGACCGGCCAGCACCAAGTCAACTTCCTGAGCAACCGACCACGGAAAATTGTCCGGAGTGTGGCTGAGCAGCAAGCGAAAATCACTGTCAGGCACTTCGGAAAAGTCCGGATTCCTGCCCATCCATGGAGTTTCCGTTCCTCCCACGGCCAACACATGCTCCGCATGCTCCAGACGCAGCACACGGCCCGACAAATCCGACCAGCCCACATCCGTCAGCGCCTGACGGACTTGGGCACAATTCCGCTGCGCATCGTGGTTACCCAAAATGAAGTGACAACCCCATTCAGCCCGCAGTCGCCCCAGCGTCTCCGGCAACCAGGCCACACATTCCGGGTTGTCCAACAGGTCGCCGGTGAAAACAACCAGTTGCGCATCCCATTCCGCCGCTCGTTGCATCACAGTCTTGAAAAACGGGAGATCGACGGTTCCCACGAAATGCAGATCGCTGAAGTGCGTGATCGTCAGCCCATCCCACTCGGCCGGCAGTCCAGGCAGCTGCACCTGTTTTTCACAGACGTCGAGCTGTAGGAATTCATTGCCGGGTATGCGGGTCAGAAACCGGTAGGGGCCCGCGGCGACCGGCCGCTGAGGCAAACTGCGTCCGATGTCGATCACCTGGGATTCCTGGGACAACAACTGCCGGGGCTGGCCACGCAGTTGCCAACGCACGGTCGAATTCACCAGCCCCACAGCTCCCACAGCACAAATGCCGAGGTAAATCTGCCAGCGCAGCGGCAAGTCCGTCCACTGACCACCGTACAGCAAACCCACTCCGTTGATACCCTGCCACCAGACGAAACAGATTGGGAACAGGGGCATCAACACATCGTCCGCGTGACGAAAGTGACGCAACAAGCGATGCGACACCGGAAAACAGTGGGTCCGATTGACCAGCGTGACCAGCAGTTCGGTGTGCCCTGCCACAAGCACCACCATCCAAGCAACATTCCACCAGTCCATGAGCCGTTCCACTCGCAATCTTGAGTGCTTCGATCCAGTGATGACCCGCGGGATTCTATGAAACCGCAGCTCGTAACGAAAGCCGGCGGCCGTCAGGGGCTCACCGAAAAAGTGTCTGAGAAACCGACGCGCGCACGCCGGGCGCAGCGGCGCGCACCAACGACGGATTTCCTCAAATCGCTGCGGGCAGCGGCCAACGTTGCCACTGGCCCCCGGCTCTGGGCTGCAGTCACCGTCTGTCGACCATCTTGCAAGGTGCCACGCCAGCGCTGATAATCCGCAGCGGGAAAGAGAACAGCGGCTCACAGAGGCATCGCCGCGCTGTCGCGGCCGGAGACGGATGGGCTATCGCAATCTGAAACAGTGTGTGGACGACTTGGAACGCACCGGGCAGTTGGTTCGCGTCGCGGCCCCGGTCGATCCCCATTTGGAAATCGCCGAGATCCAGCGGCGGGTGTATGCCGCGGGGGGACCGGCCTTGTTGTTCACGGACGTCCAGAACTGCCAGTTTCCCGTCGTGTGCAACCTGTTCGGCACCCGGGAACGGGCCCAGTTCCTGTTTCGTGACGGACTGCAGGCCGTGCGGAACCTGATCGCGCTGAAGACCGATCCGAAACTCATCTGCAGACACCCCTGGCGTTATCGAAACATCTGGCGATCACTGTGGTGCATGTGGCCCAGGAAACGCCGGCGTGGGCCGGTTATCTCCCACCAGACCACCATCGACCAGCTTCCTCAGATCCAGTCCTGGCCCGACGACGGGGGCGCTTTCATTACGTTGCCGGAAGTCTACACAGAACACCCGCAGCGTCCCGGATTCCGACATTCCAATCTCGGCATGTACCGCGTGCAAATGTCCGGGGGTGCGTATCAGGCAAACCGCCAGGTGGGTCTGCACTACCAGATCGAACGGAGTATCGGACGTCACCACGCGGCGGCACTCGAAACCGGTGAGCGTTTGCGCGTGAACGTCCTGGTCGGAGGCCCCCCGTCCGCCATTCTGGCAGCGATCATGCCCCTGCCCGACGGAATTCCGGAACTGGCCTTCGCCGCCGCTCTGTCCCGGCAACCCGTGCGGATGATCCACCAACCGGGCTGCCTGCCCGTGTTCTCCGAAGCGGACTTCTGCATCTCCGGCACGATCGTTCCCGATGCTCAACTACCGGAAGGCCCGTTCGGCGACCACCTGGGCTATTACAGCCTGACCCACGACTTTCCGGTGCTGGAGGTCGATGCGGTCTGGCACCGCACTGATGCCATCTGGCCCTACACGTGCGTCGGACGCCCACCTCAGGAAGACACCACGTTTGGCGAACTGATTCACGAGCTCACGGGGCCCGCGATACCCACGGTCATACCCGGCGTGCACGCCGTACACGCCGTCGACGCCGCCGGAGTGCACCCGTTGTTGCTGGCCATGGGCAGTGAACGCTACGTGCCCTATGCCCAACAGCGACAACCTCGGGAATTGCTCACCTGCGCCAACGCCATTCTGGGCCAAGGACAACTCTCGCTGGCCAAATACCTGATGATCGCCGCCCGCGAAGACAATCCTCAGTTGGACATCAACGACATCGCGGCCTTCTTCAGCCACGTTCTCAGCCGCGTCGACTGGCAGCGCGACCTGCACTTTCAGACCCAGACCACCATCGATACCCTGGACTACAGCGGACACGGTCTCAATTCGGGATCCAAACTCGTGATCGCCGCGGCCGGACCGGCAGTCCGCACACTGCCCACCGAATTGAAATCGGGATGCCATCTCCCGGACGGCTTCAGCGAGCCCCGCATCTGCCTGCCCGGTGTGGCGGCCGTCCAGGGTCCGGCTTACACCGCCGACTCGCAGAGTGCCACCGCGCAGATTTCCAAACTCTGTGACGCAATCCAACCCGACACGGCACTCCACGAATTCCCACTGATTCTCGTGGTCGATGACAGTCCGTTTGCCGCCGCGAACCTGAACAACACGCTGTGGGTGACATTCACGCGTTCGGATCCCGCGGCCGACGTGCACGGAGTGCGTGCTTTCATCGAAAACAAGCACTGGGGCTGCCGCGGACCGCTGGTGATCGACGCCCGCATCAAGCCCCATCACGCCCCACCGCTTGTGGAAGACCCCGCCGTACAGCGACGCGTCGATCAGCTGGCCGCGGTCAACGGTCCGCTGCACGGCATCATCTGAGGAGTTCTCCATGCGCCGAATTCCGCACCTGGCCATTGCCGCCCTACTGGCTGGAACCGCCGACGGTCAAGAATCCGTCCGACCCACAACCGGCTATGTGGCCCAGGCTCAAGTCTCCGAAGCAACCCGCCTGGATTGGATCTTCTCGATCGCCAATCAAAGCCCCGCTCAGGTCCCCGACGGCCTGCTGGACACTTACGATTCCAGCCGCCAAACCTATCAGCGCTTCGTTCCCGACAATTACCGCGACGGCAAAGCCTGGCCCGTGCTGCTGTATATCTCGGCCGGAAAACGCGGATCGGGCTGGAACGTGTGGAAATCCGTCTGCCAGCGACATGGGGTGTTGTTTGTCGGCCCACACAACGCCGGCAACGACTGCCCGGGTCCACGGCGGGCGCGGATTGTGCTCGACGCCCTCGATGATCTACGCCGAGATTACCGCACCGACCCCGACCGCACGTACCTCGCGGGATTCTCCGGTGGAGGACGCGTCGCGTGCCAGATGGCGTTCGCGCTGCCGGAACTGTTCGGAGGCGTGGTCCCTTTGTGTGCTGCCGGTGAACTGCGTTCCGAATCCTGGCTCAGACAACGCGTGATCGACCGGCTGAGTGTGGCGCTCGTGACGGGAGAAAAGGATTTCAATCGAGGTGAAGTCGAACGCTTTCGTGGACCGCTGCTGTCCGAGGTCGGTGTCCGCACACGGGTGTGGGTCGTCCCCGGTTTGGGACATCGGCCCGCCAAACCACAAACCTTGGAGCAGGTGTTTCAGTGGCTGGAAACCGCCACCGCCGCCCGGAAAAAACTGGCGAAACAATACCCCGCCAGTCGCATCGACGGACAAGCAGCACCGCCCCGCCTGGCAGCGGCTCAAGCACTGCTCGACGAAGCTCGGAACCGCATGAAAAACCCCCAAACGGTGTATTCAGGACTGATGCTCATGAAGGGGATCATGGCCCGCTGGCCCGATCTGGCCCCCGCCCGAACCGCGCGGTCAACGTTGCTCGAAATGGAACAACGGCCGGAACGCCCTTGGGAAGCCGCAGACCTCGCCGAACAACGACGATTTCTGATCGCGCGCGCCGGCAGCCTGGATGCCTACGCTTCCGGTCCGCTGCCTCCGCAATACCAGGCCCAACTGCCGGATATGCTGGATGCGGCCATTCAGTTGTGGAATGTGGTGCTCCGCGACGGCCAAGATCAACAGGCCACACAACAGGCCCGGCGCCGCATCCCCATCCTGCAACGCAGGCGACAAACCCTGAAACCGAAAAGCAATCCGTCAGACAAGAGCCAATGAATCGCGGGTCCGGGACAACATCGAGTCCGGGAACGACGTTCAAACGAGGGCCAGCGACCTCTGGGACAGGCGGCACTCGAACCTTCGATGCTCGTCCGCCGTTTCAACGTCCAACAAGACATCGACGAAATCGACTCCGCACAGCGGCAACTGCTCCGGCGACGAGCGGTGCCCGATGACCTCACCCAGACCGAAGATGTGAGGGACCCAGGTCTGGAAACGCGCGTTGCACCACAGTTGACCGCGGTCGTCCGCTTCCAGTCCGGCGGCCGGAAGATCCAATGTGTCGGTGTTCCCGCACACGCGACCGCAATACAACACCGCGTCCTGTTCGAGACAGGTTCCATCCGACAACGACAGCACGACATGGTCCAGGCCGTCCTGTTCCACATGCATCACAGCCGCACCCACACGCCACTCCGGTCGCGGCAGGCCGGCCGACGCCAGACAACTGTCGACCCGCTGCTTTTCCCACTCCGAGATCTCCTCGACTGCTTCGCCGACGACCGTCACCCGCGCTCCTAATCTGCAGAGCAGATGCACAGAATCCAGACCCCACACGTCGTCCACAACGACGGCCAGCCTCTCGGGGATGCCGAACAAGTCCGGCACATCTTCCATCGTCAGCAATCGCTGTCCGTCAAACTCAAGATGGGCGGCACGCGCACCGCGTTTCCCAGTGGCGATCACGATCCGATCCGCCGTGAGCACCGTCGGCACGCCGGCAAGTTCCATGATGACTTCATGCGAACCGCCAAATCGAACACGACCCGCCAGGCAGTCGACGCCCTGGCACGATAATTCCGCGACGGCGGCCGCGCGATGGCTGGTGACCCGCTCCGACAACTCAGACCACAAGTCGGCAACCACAGACGTCCGCTGCTCTGGACGCCCGCCAACAGAGACCCCACACACCGCATCGACTCGCAAAACGTCCAACGACCGCGCCAAATCAACAACGCCCTCCAGCGCCCGCTGATCAATCGCGGTCGCACGGTCGACGATCGCCACGCGCAGGTTGCGCTCCGCCGCGGCCAGCGCCGCGGCACAGGCAGCTTCTCCCATTCCCAGAATGAGCAGGTCGTACATCATCGGTGTCACAGTCGGTGTGGTGCATCGTCGTGGTGTTCCAGATCACCCGATCCGAAATCAGGTCGAGCATCGGCATGGCCGGCCCTTCCAAAACGACATCGGCTGTTTGGCAAAACAAATAGCTTGCGCATTGTGCGAAATATAAGAGTCACACGTAGCTTGCGAATGAAATTCCGATTGTAACGATCAATGGGGTTTGATCCGCCGCTGTATCGCGGTGGCCGAAACACACTCCCCACGCGTGGCCCCTAATCTGTGCGCGGTCGCATTCAGGGGACGCTGCCGGCCGTTGGGGACTCAAACCAATCTGCTGACGTCGAGACTGTTGGAGACAACGGACGGCGATCCGGGTTCGGTCCGGAACAGACCCCGCCACTCCTGTGGGTGCATCGAGGGACAGCGGTCGCCACTGCGGCGGACCATCGCTCAGACCGTCCACAATATCCGACGCTGTGGGTCAACTGGCGCAGCGATTCGGTCCAAACATCGATTACAATCCATGACACAATTTGCCCGCATCGATCACCGCAGGAATCGTCGAATGAACTTCTTCGTCCGCAAGCCGTGGGACATGCATCAGAGCCAACACACTCCGCTCGAGGTCTACCGCCAGCGGAAGTTGCACCGCCGGAATTTTTTACGTGCGTTAGGAATCAGCGGTGCGAGCGTGGGACTGTCCACGGTGTTGAGTGGCTGCAGCAAGCCGACGGACAAAGAAATCGAGCAAGCGGGAGAGGCGCCGGTACCGGCAGCGGCGGAGAACCGGTACCCCGCACCGAGCGACGAGCGATTCACATACGGGCGTCCGGAGACCCGGAAACGGGACGCCGCCGAGTACACGAATTTCTACGAGTTCTCGACACGGAAGGACAGTTGGCAATACGTCGAACGTTTCCAGCCGGACCCCTGGACTTTTGAAGTCGGCGGCTTGTGCAACAAGCCCCGCAAATTCGACATGGACGACGTGTACAAGACGTTTCAGCTCGAGGAACGCGCCTACCGGCATCGATGTGTCGAGACCTGGGCGATGTGCGTCCCCTGGACCGGTTTTCCGTTGCGTGAACTCCTGCGACAGGTGGAACCGCAGCCAGCGGCCAAGTTTGTCGCGTTCGAAACCTTCAACCGTCCCAGCGAGGCCCCGGGCATCAACAACTCCCCAGACAACCCTTGGCCCTACAGCGAAGGTCTGACGGTTGCGGAGGCGATGAACGAATTGGCCCTGCTGGCCACCGGCATCTACGGCGAACCGATGCCCAAGCAGCACGGGGCGCCCATCCGGCTGGTGGTCCCCTGGAAATACGGCTTCAAGAGCATCAAATCGATCGCCAAAATCACGTTGACCGACAAGCAGCCGTCCACGTTCTGGAACACGCTGATTCCCCATGAATATGGCTTCGAAGCCAACGTCGATCCCCAGGTTTCACACCCGCGGTGGAGCCAGGCGCGGGAGTGGATGTTGCCGGACCGCTCCAATCGATTCGACACCGTGGTCTACAACGGCTACGGAGAATTCGTAGGCGGTCTGTACAGCTAGATGCTGCGGAACAAACCGGACGTGACGCCGACACGGCGGTCGTCCAAGATGCGTCGCATTACTGACAATGTGCCTTGGCGAAACAAAACAAAAACGGGCGCGGTGCAGGCACACCACGCCCGTTTTGAATGCGCGTTCCGCGTCTCGCAACGCCTTGAAGATCAGTCGCGCAGTTTTGCCAGCAGTCTCAGGATTTCCAAGTACAGCCAGACCAGCGTCACCATCAGGGCGAACGCTCCGTACCACTCCATGTACTTCGGCGCCCCGTGCTGCGCCCCCCGCTCGATTTGGTCAAAATCCAGAACCAGGCACAACGCGGCCAGCACCACCACCGCCACACTGAACCCGATGCCAAACATCCCATTGGAATGAATGAACCCCAGCGCGTCACTACCCACCATCGACAGCACAAAGCTCGCCAGGTACAGCAGACACACGGCTCCGACACCCGCGGTCACGCCGGCTCGAAATTTCTGAGTCGCCCGGACAACGCCCGTTTGGTAGGCAACCAGCATTGTGAATAAGGTTCCAAACGTCAGACAGACGGCCTGCAGCACGATTCCGCCAAACTGCTCGTTGTACATAAAGGAAATGCCGCCCAGAAACAGGCCTTCGGCCAGGGCGTACGCGGGGGCTGTCACCGGCGACCAACTGGGTTTGAAACATGTGACCAGAGCCAGAATAAAGCCCACGATCCCCCCACCGAACACCCACGGCATGGTCGCTCCGACGCCGGCCTGCTCGGCACTCGACCACACGAATCCCGCCGAGACCACGACCAATATCAACAAGACCATCGCCTTGATGCCGGTCCCCTGGATGGTCATCACGGACGAACCGTACGACGGCGCGGACGCAAACATCTGTTCTCTTAAGACGGGATTGGACGATCGCATGCAGTGACTCCTCAATACAATTGGACGATCAAGTCGATCGAGACTGGGGATGCGGAATCGGCCATCGCGGCGAGCGGTGTACCACCCGTGACCACCGCGCGACTTCGACCACCATCTCCCTCGGCACCGAACGGGACGAATTTGTGCCAAGAGGTGTTGTGCCGAGGAATTGTACACTCCGCGGTTACGCAAACCAACAGCATTCGTCTCAGCAGCCCATCCTCGTGCAGCGGCACATCAACCTGGTGCGGACGGGGCAGCCGAATTCGTTTCGTGAGACGATCGCTCCCCAGCGGTCACTCGCGTCCAGCCACGGGGATAACCAAATGTCGAATCGGGCGAAAACCTGTGAAAAAACCTGTTTTGCTCACAATTTCCGATCTCATCGTGGAGAGCGGCCTGCCCTTCACGTTAAGACCTCAGGAGTTGTCCACTCAAAGTCGGCGGGTGGTACGGCGGGCGATTTCTGAAGTGTTGCGATCCTGGCTGAGCCCGTGGACGACAGGAACACATCGCTGGCACGTCGGTACTCCGCTGCGCCCGCGTCTGCGGGACTCGCCCCAGACCCATACGAGTCGTCAACGTGTCAGAAAAAGCGAAACCAGAACGAAACGATCGAGCACAACCGCTTGTGCCGCGCGGAGCGCTTTGCGAAAATACCGTTGCGTGGTCGCGGCATGCGATGCTTGATGTTGTCGGTGGACGGGCGAGAACGCCTGTCGCGACAGTGGTTGGTGAACGGCATGACGCGACAGCGACCGGTCATCCCTATCGCGCCGGGACGTTTTCTCGTTCCCGCTCGAGCACCGGAGACTCGCGGGTGCTGAATCCGCACCGCGACATGCTTTGACAAAATCGAGTTCACATTGGCGAAAGCAGGTCCCGCGATGGCGCAAGCGATTGTCGACCCACTGGAATTGCGAAGATTCGCGCAAACCCTGAAGACATTCAACGAGAGCCTGCGCGATCAAAGCAACGCGTTGGCACAGCATCTGCAATCACTGAGCCAGTCCTGGCGGGACCAGGAAAACAAGAAATTCACCGAGGAATTCCAGCAGCACCTGCGGACATTGCAACGCTTCACCGAACTGAATCAGCAACACATCCCCTACTTGATGCGCAAGGCGGATCGGATCGAAGAGTATCTGCAGCAACGCTGAACCAGACTTCCAACATGATCTGAGAGATCCGTGAGACACTCCGTCACACGCAATGGACAAGCACCTGCACACCCGACCCCCACACGACGCGGTCTCGCGGCCGCTGGAGTCATTCGATGAGTGAATCGGCCCACGTGACATCGATTGCGGCGATCCGAGACTTCAAAGCCAACCTGACGACATTTCGTGAGGACATTGCTCTGGTGTTGGACGAAATCCGCCACAAAATCCTGAATGCAATCGACTACATTGAGCGTGATCGCCCTGTCTACTGGAAGAACCAGATCCGCCGTGGATTCGACGATGTGGCGGCCGCCCGATCGCGTCTGTCCGCCTGCCAACTCCAGAAGACTGCTGACTTTCAACCCTCGTGCATCGAAGAAAAGGAAGAACTCGCCATGGCCCGACGCAAACTGCGACGGGCCCAGGAAACCGTCGAACGCGTTCAGCACTGGGGTTTCAAACTGCGGAATGAACTGAATGAGTTTCACGGCCGCACGGCGCAGTTGAACCATTGCATGCACGACGGAGTCCCACAAGCTCTGCTGTTTCTGGAACGAGCGGCAACCATTCTCGAATCGTACGCGGACGTACGTCCAACCGACACCATGTCTCCCGAACAGATTCAGAACGACACGGATTCCGGATGACGATGCAGACCGTTGACGCACTCCCGGACTGACCGGTCCTGCCGGGCGATCCGCATGCACGCCGATCATGGACTCTCATTGAAAGTCGAGGAATGCCACGCATCATCGAACTCCGCAGTTGCGCAGCTCGACTCCGGGAAGCACTGGACCAATTGGATGTCGCCTGGTCCCACACAACGGAAAAGTGGAACGATGCGGCATGCCACCGCTTTGAACAAGAGCATCTGCAACCCATCGGCCCACAGCTGCGCGCCACATTGGACGCCATCAATCACATCGATCAGATTCTGCAACACGCAGATCGTGAATGTTCATAACCCTGCGAACACGGCTCGGCTGCGACTCGTCAATCATGATTATTGGCCCTGCATCAGGGGGAGTTTCAACGCGTGTCAAACTCGGATCATCGGCATCCCATAGCGGCCTGGATTGAACAACTCGACCAGGGCATTGCGCGGCGGGTACGCAGCGAGCAGGAATTGGTCTCGAAACACGATGTTGAATGTGCCTCCTTCGCACACCAGTTGCAGCAACATCGAGCCACCGGTGAACAGACATTGGAATCCGCGATTCAGGCAATCGAAAACGATTACACCCAGACGCGAACACAGATTGAACAGCGGTTTGACACGACGTTTCAGAGTACCAAGTCGAATTACGATCGGGACGTCACCGATATTCAAAGCGGATTTACTCAGGAAACCGATCAGGCCCGACGCGAACACCGGGAACTGGAGTGGATGGTCGAGTCGGTATTTGACGAATCCAGCGGGGAGAGCCCACCCCAGATCTACAACACCTATCGCCACCAGGCGACCAAGACGCGTGAATTCCTGGAAACCGAATGGGCACATCTCGAGAATTTGTATGAGGATTGCATCGCCCTGGCGCAAAGCCGGCACATGCGCAGCACACCGCATGCCGTCGAACCACAGATGCATGCCGAGGACATCGATCAACTGCTGGCCCGTTTCGAATCATCGGCGACCGAGGCTGGTCGCTACGGGGATAAGCTGAAACAGCTGATGCTGGCCCGACTGTTCAGCGGCGTCTTGCCCCTGTATTGCACGCTGGCAGTCTGGCTGATCGCAACTCCGATCGTCTTGGCTTTTCGAGTGAATCCGCTGAGCGTAATCACACAACCGGAAAACATTGACTGGAATTGGTTGAGGAACGGGAGCGGCTTGGCTGCCGTGGCGACACTGTGCATTCTGGGTGTGACCTATGCTCACGCGCGGATGACAACAGGACGTATGCTCGGTGGCCTGTTCCAGCAACTGACCGACGCCCGCGGCGCGCTGACGCGGTGGCTGAAACTGACGAAATCCGAAATCGGCAAGCTGAAGCAGCGGAATGACGATTGGCAGGAGCGTTTTGGGCAACATCGTGGTCGATCGCTGGACAACGCGGCCCGTGCATTTTCCAACCGCGACCGCCAACGATTGCTCCAGCGCGACCAGAACCTGGATGCGATCGAACAACAGTATGTCCCGCTGCTCCAACAACTCATCGACCAGCGCGACCAGCAGATTCAGCAATTGGATCAGCAGCACCAACAACACCTGCAGGAACATGTCGCAACTCAGCAGCGGGAATTGCTGGCACGCGAACAAGAAATTGAACAACGGCAACACCAGGCCCAGCAACGCCGCGACGCAACCTGGCAAACCATGGCCGACGGCTGGAATCAACTGATCGCTGAGTTCACCGAGCAGACCAGGCAACTCGACCAGACCGTCCGACAGGAGTTTCCCGATTGGAGCACGCTGGCTCAGTCGCCGTGGCGGCCACCGCAACAGATCCCGGCAGGGATTCCGATCGGCCACTTCGAGTTGAACCTGGCAGAATTCGTCCAAGGCGTGTCGGATGACCCTCGTTTGCGTTTGCCGACGGAGCCACAGCACATCCCGGTGCTACTGCCTTTCCCGAGCAACACCTCGATGTTGATCCGCTCCGGGGGTCAAGGACGCCACCAGGCGATCAGCCTGCTGAAAGCGACGATGCTCAGACTGTTGACATCGCTGCCACCCGGAAAAACACGGTTCACCATCATCGATCCCATGGGACTTGGTGAGGAGTTTTCGGCCTTCATGCACTTGGCCGACTACGACGAGCTGCTAGTCACCAACCGCATCTGGACGGAATCCGCACACATCGAAAAGCGGCTGACCGACCTGACTCTGCACATGGAAAACGTGTTCCAGACCTACCTGAGAAACGAGTTCGAGAACATTCAAGACTACAATGCGCATGCCGGCGAGGTCGCGGAACCGTACCACATCCTGGTCATTGCGAATTTTCCCACCAATTTCTCAGACAACGCGGTGCAGCGACTGACGAGTATTGTCTCCAGCGGACCAAGGTGCGGAGTCTACACACTGATCAGTGTCGACGAAAAACAGCAACTGCCGCACAACTTTGATCTGCAGGACTTGGAGTCCAGCGTCAACCGGGTGCGGTGCGACGACAGGGGTTGTGCCTGGAGCGAACCACGGCTCGATCGGCTGGCGTTTCATCCGCAAGCCCTGCCCTCCGGAGAAACGATTGGCAAGATTGTCCGGGCGGTTGGCGAACAATCGGGTGATGCGCGGCGCGTCGAAGTCGCCTTCAGCCGGATCGCTCCGGCTGAAAACGATCAATGGACCAGCGACAGCCGTTTTGGGCTCAGCCTGCCACTCGGCCGAGCCGGAGCCACAAAGCTGCAACAGTTACAGCTCGGTCGCGGTACTTCTCAGCATGTGATGATTGCCGGTAAAACCGGTTCCGGGAAATCCACACTGTTGCACGTGCTGATCGTGAACGCCGCGCTGCGCTACAGCCCGGACGAATTGGAGTTCTATCTGATCGACTTCAAGAAAGGAGTCGAATTCAAGGCCTACGCCACACATAAACTACCGCACGCGCGCGTCGTGGCTATTGAAAGCGACCGTGAGTTCGGACTCAGCGTTCTGGAACGCCTGGATGAAATCCTCAAAGAGCGCGGCGACGCATTTCGACAAGCAGGTGTCCAGGACCTGGCGGCATACCGCGAGCAACGGCCACAGGTCCGCCAACCACGCATTCTGCTGCTGATTGACGAGTTTCAGGAATTCTTCGTCGAAGACGATCGAATCGCTCAAAGTGCCGCGCTGTTGCTCGACCGACTTGTGCGCCAAGGACGAGCGTTCGGCATTCACATCCTGTTGGGTTCTCAGACCCTGGCGGGAGCCTATTCGCTGCCAAGAAGTACCTTGGGACAAGTCGCCATCCGGATCGCGCTGCAATGCAGTGAAACCGACGCACACTTGATCCTCAGCGAAGAGAACACGGCCGCCCGTCTGCTGACCCGCCCCGGGGAGGCCATCTACAATGATGCCAATGGCCTGCTGGAAGGCAACCACCCGTTCCAGGTCGCCTGGCTGTCCGAAACCGAACGCGACACCATTCTGACCCGCGTTGCAGAATTGGCCGAGCAACACGGACGCAAAGACGTGCTGCCGACAGTCTTCGAAGGCCAGGTTGCCGCCGACCCCACGCGTAACCCCGAACTGTACTCAGCCCTGCATGCCGAACGCCCGTCCCACGTCGCGCAGCAGACTGTCGCCTGGCTGGGAGAAGCCGTGGCCATCAAGGCTCCGACTCAAATCGTGTTTCAACGCCGCAACGGCGTGAATCTGCTGCTGTGCGGACCCGACGCGGATGCGGCTCACGGAATCTGCGCGAACTGCCTGGTCAGCGTGGCCGCACAACTCCCCAGCGCCGGCGGTACCAACGATCCCGTGTTTCAGGTTCTGGCTGCCGACCAGACCAGCGCCGACCCGAAGTCACTCTGGAACCGATTGGCCGATGTGGTCCCGCAGCCTGTGCGTGTGGACGGCAGCGCGCGGACAAGCGATGTCATGAGCCAGATGGTCCGCCAATTGCAGAACCGGCAGGCAACCGCAGCGGAAGACCGGCCTCCGCTGATTCTGATCCTGTCCGACCTGGCACAATTGACAGAACTCCGCAAAGAGGATGACGATTTCGGTTTCGGCAGCCCCGACCCCCAAACGCCCGCCAGCCCGTCGCAGCAACTGGCTGAAATCTTGAAACTGGGTCCCAGTGTCGGCATCCATACCATTGTCTGGTCGGATACCCTCAATAGCCTCAATCGCTGCTTCGGCAGTCAAAACCACAGAGAGTTCGAATTCCGCATCGGCTTTCAGATGAGCGGCAATGATTCCAGCCACCTGTTCGATTCGCCCCAGGCCGCCAAATTGGGCCGCAATCGGGCGATTCTGTATCGCACATCCGATGGCTCCTACGAACGATTCCGCCCCTATTTCGTCCCGACCGATGCCTGGCTGCATCAGCTATCCCGCTATTTTCAAGACGATGATGCAGGCAAAAACCGAGCGAGCATCGATCAATGGAACGTAATTTGACGCGGATTTTCGTCCGGGCCTGAAAATCCCGTCCACGGCCTAACACACGGCAGTCAAAACCCTTAAGCCGCGCAAAGAAACGCGTGCCGGACAACGGCCGCCCAACGTCGGGGACTCGGGACAAACTTCCCCAAATAGTGTGTTGCACGCGAATTGACATTGCCGATTGTAAGGATTGGAACGGTGGTGTTTACCTCTGCGGGGGAGAAATGGTGTCCAGCGGAGAGTGGCGCATGCGTTGGCGGCGACCTGGATTCACAGTCCCCCTGCTGGAAGCAGCGGTGATCATCACCGCGTGCCTGCCAGCGACAGCCTGGCCTCAGTTTCCGACGCGGTCCACAGCCTCGGCGCCATCCGCGGTTCAGCCGATCCCTTTCGCAGCCGTCGTGGGCCAGATCCGTCGGCCCGGCGTCTACGAACTGGCTCCCAACACGCGGCTGACGGAGCTGATTTCCCGGGCGGGAGGCTTGCCGGCTTCCGCTTCTGGCAATATCCGGATCGTCCGCAACGGACGATCTGGAATTCACACATTCCTCGATCCCAAAACACCCAAATCGAAGATCATGGTCCGTCCCGGTGATGTCGTCGTCGCTGACGCGTTTCATAGCCGGAGCAGCTGGCGTGGCTCAACAACCGTTTCTCAACGCCGTTCCGAGTCGATTCCAGTCCACATCGGCATTGTCAACCTCGTGAATCGCCCGGTGGTCCTGCCCGTATGGGGCCAGTACTCAACCGTTGGTGGAGTCCTCAACATGCTGGGACAACCCCCCGGTCTGGCGGACCGCTTACGCCTCGAATCCGCAGCGCACACATTGGCCCGCCGTCGCAAACACTCGGTCGCCAAGCGCCACGTGCAACTGGTCTCGGGAGACGTCCTGGTTCTGGACCAACTGAGTGTTCATTCCGATCAAATCCCGGTGACACTGCCTCAAACCTATCGCCTCGCCAGGCAAGCAACCACCGCACCAAATCCAGGTTCTGCACCGACGCTCCGCTCGCAATCTGAAAGGGGCACTGGCCAACACACTGGCCCGGTGGCCGACCGACGTGTGCCGGTCCCGTTGATCCAGCCCGGGCCCCATCCTGCAGCACGGATCGCTTCCAATCCAACCTCCGGACCATCGACCGAACCAGGCCAGCCGCTCAAACCAGCTCCGCTCGGCAGGCCGTTGGCCACACCCACACCCGCATCGGATCCCGGCGCCCCATCGGTAGCCAACCCGCATGCGCTCGCACCGCACACAGCAGACGATTCCGGAATCGAGGCCAAGCCTTCCCAGCCAGCCATCGGAACAGTAACTGACGCGGCCCCGTCTCCTCAAACAACAAAGACAACAAATCAGGGTACGACAATCGGCTCCGCTGAAACCAACCCCGTCGCGCAAACGACGGCCACGTCGGTCAGGCGTCCTGCCGATCCAACACCAGGAACACGCTCCGCAACGTCGACACCGAGTGATTCCCGACTGACAACCACCCAATGGGTCTTCTATGCCGTCATCTATTCCGCAGTGGTCGCCATGTTGGCGGCCGGGCTGCTGCTGTGGCAGATAGCGCGCACAAACACAAGTCGACGTTCATCCACGAAACCGCAAACGGAAGAACCCGAGATCGATCCGTTGGAAGCTCTGGTTCAAAACCAATTGAACATCTACGAAGAGAGTCTTGCGTTCCCGGCACATCTCACATTTCATGGCCGACCGTGTCGAGAGCCCCGCTACCGAATCGACGCGCGACACGAATTCGCTGGCCCCCACGTTGGCAGCTCCGATTTCGTTGCTCAACACGCGGGCCGACGTGCCGACCAGGACACACAGGCTCCGGAAACAGCTCCGTCCGAACCCGCCGGATCGGCAACTGCCGATGCCGATGGAACACAGACCGGTGACACACGGAACGCCGGACCGGAAACCGCTGCAGCCACACAAGACGCTCAGACAGTAGCCCCCCAACCGACTTCCGCCACCGCAAAAAAGTCATCCGTCCCCTCGCAAACT
>Ga0315336_1001957_pt1 | contig 34894 bp, 19 predicted proteins | sample ASW5metaG_FD_204512 | JGI IMG/M metagenome (GOLD analysis project Ga0315336, IMG submission 204512) | Ammonia-oxidizing marine archaeal communities from Monterey Bay, California, United States - ASW #5 | ecosystem: Environmental > Aquatic > Marine > Intertidal zone | place: USA: California...
TTCGAGAGCGCGCCGCATCAGAGTCGCCATCGGCACACCGTCCCATTGGCCCTCACCCCGGCCGCCCATCTCTCCCAGCGAGATCTTGCGGGCGTTCATGCCGCTCACACTGCCAATGAAGCCCGCATACCCCACGTTGGCAAACGGAATCTTGGATTGCACGTCGACGATGAATGTCGTCGCCGCGTCCTGCAGTCCAATCGTGGTCATATAGTCCAGGACACGACCGTGATAGAGCTTGCCGTCGCGCGTGGCCTTGCCGAACACCGCGAAACCGGAACAGTGAAACAGTTCGGGAAACACGTTGAGAGATTCGGTCAATGACACTTCCAGACCCAGGCTGCCGGCCAGTGCCCGTGTCTCCCGCTTGTGATCCTGCGGAATGTGCGGAGCCAATCGCGCATAGGCCGCATCCAGGTCATGCCGGAACCAGCGACCGCTGCGAATCGTCTGCGCCGTGCCAAACGTGTAAAGCACCGAATCGATGCACCGCAGCGCCTCGTCGCGCAACAGGGCGCCGTGCGCTTTGCCAATCTGTTGGGGAGTCCCTTGCAACAAGACCACGCGATGTCCTTCGATCCAGCGCAGTTCGCCATGCGGCACCCGTCTGCCCACCTGTTTCGGCTCGGTCAATACCGCGGCCGGCGCCAGAATCTCGGTCGCGCGACGCACACCACGCACCAACTGACGCTCCAACTCGCCCCGCTCCAACACCACCCGGCGAAAGTCCGGCCAATCGGCCGCAGCCGCGGCAACCGCCGGCTGGTCGAGACGGACACGCACCCGCACGTCGTCAACCGTCAATTCGCACACGGGTCGTTCGGCCTTGGGTTGAGCACCCGGGGGTCTGGCGGTACTGAAACGCAAACGCGTGTTATCGCCGATACGCCACTCCGCGGCCGCGGTGTCATATTTCATCGACAACAGACCGGTGAGCACAATCGCGATGGCACGCGGATTCGATTGTGCAACCAGAGGAACATAGACCGCGGCGCGGGACGCCGGGCTGACCAGACGTTTGAGGATGTCCTGTGGAGCCAGGTGGTCGCTGCCGTCGGTTGCGCCCGTGCCGACAAACACCACGCGATGATGCGGCAATGCAAAAGCCGTGGCACCGGTCCGCCTGCGAAGACTCAAACTGTAATCCACATGTTGGATGTCCAGGTCAAAGCTCTCAGCATCGAAACGTGCCAACCGCAGCGTGACCTTCTGGACGCGACCGTCGATCGGCAGCTGCACTTCCACCGAAATCTGAAACGGCATCGACGGGCCCGAAACCACCTGCAGGAACGGCTGCAAACCCGCAGCCAGCCGTTCGGACTCTGGAGCCTGTGCCAGGCCGCTCACACTCGGCAGGCACACCGCCGCAATCAGCGACACGCCCCGTAACAAATATCCTGGCATGCGACACTCTCCCGTTCCATTGCAGCGTCCGCAGTTCCCGTGGAACCCGACAAACACGCGCGGCCGACTGATACGCAGTGCATGCTATCCGATCAAATCCACCCGGGAAACCAGAGAATCATTGAGCAGAGGTCGAGCGGACAAACCGGACGGGTCGCGCATCCCCGTGTCAGCCACAGTGATGGGACCACTCGACACCCCACGCCGCGCTGAAAAGACGGCCCACCGTGCTCTGATGACCAACCGTGATCTTGCGGCAACGTGACGTGCATCGCCAGCGGCTTTCGGCGGACTGCAGCTCGATCCGCGGACTGCCAGTCAGCGGGTCTTGGGTTTTGGCGACAAATCTCCGAGCGGAGTCAAGGCCGGGTCACCGAAGACGACATACAACAGGCGATTCTGAGGCAGACGGCGGCCCGCGGCCTGCGGCCTGACCACAAACTGGTCCGGCTGCAGGTCCTGCAAAGCGATCAGCGCATTGAGCAACTGCTGATACGCCTGGCCGACCGACTGTCCCGCCATCCACGACTCCAGAACGGGAAACAGGTGTGGGAATCCGGAATTCAGCCGCATGTGGGCGAACACCACGGTTGCTCCATTATCGATCGCACGCTGCGCAAAAGCGTCGCGTTGCCCCACCGTATAGCCACCTGGTGCACGGCTCATGGCCGGCAGATCCGACACGGCGGGAGCTGCAGAAAAACAGGACCCACACAGCAGAACCTTGCCCGAGAAATCACGGGGAATCCCGTCGACATCCATGCCACAGGACATCCCCGGAATCCCATGTCCGTGCATGATCACCAGCGATGCCTTGTGAAATTCCCGAGCGGCCGGTTCCGGAAGTTGCTTGACAAACTTCTGACGGGTTTCGCAGTGCACGTTCCAGATGTCGGCCGCCTCGAGCTTCAGCGCGTTGCGGGCCTGGGTCCCATAGATGGCCAACGTGGGAGTCGCATAGCCCAGCGCGGAGAACATCTTCCGCATGACGCCGGCCTTTTGCAACGACCTCAGTTCCGTGGCGGTGCGGACCTGACTGATGGCAAACGGCCGCAGTGGATTTGCCTTCCCGACGCCCTTGTGTTGGATCGACCGCTCGATCAACGCAGCAAACTTCTGTGGATCGGAGGCCAGCAACACGCCCGGATACGCGTCCAGTTGAGGATCGTCGTCGAGTGTCGCCAGAATTTGCCACATGCCCAGCAACATGTTCTCGCGAAAGCTCGCCAGCCGAGGAGCAATGGCCACGTATCGCACGCCCACGTCACGCAGTTTCTGTCTGAGTGCCTCCATGGCTTGAGGATCTTTGTAGAGCAAACTCAGGTCGTCAACCTGCAAGATGACTCCTTGACGATGCCCGGCCAGTCGGGCCAACGACTCCCGATAGCTCGGTTCCACATGATCGGTCACGATCACATACTTGTCACCTTGCACTGCGTGAGGCTGAGTCTTCAAGACAAAGGCCGAATTGATCATGGCCTGCCGCGTGGGACGCGTGTCCCGATCCACCCGCATCAAATCCTTGATCGCCGGAATCGTGAATTCGCTCGACCGGCCGTTTTGCCCCCCAGGCCGTGTGAAGCGGATACGGATTCCGGATTTCTGGATCTCATCCTTGGTCAGCACACCGTCCTTGTCGGCATCCGCCCGCGTCAACAGTCGGAGCAACCCGGGCGGAAGCTCTTGCTTGACGAGCTTGCCGTCCTTGTTCTTGTCGAATCTCAAGAACACGGCGTCCGCAGTCGACGGAGCCGGTTGTTGAGCGACGGCGGCCGTGTTCAGTGCCAGCGCCGTCAGTGCCAGCGCCGTCAGGCAGATGAAGCAGCAGCGTTGCATGCGTGGCATAGCCTGTCCCTCACAGTCAGCTTGCGTGAAGTGTGTCCCGTGCTGCATCGTACAATCCACGCCATGCAGACGACAGCTCAAACAGCCTGAGTCAATCAACGCCGCCGATCTCCGTTGGAAACAAAGCCTGTACGTGAGGTATCCGCTCAACAATGCAGACGTGGGAGTGACGCAGAGCAGACTTGCAGATCGGAACCGCTAGATGCTGTACGCAGGCCAAACCGGAAGCCATCCACGCTCGTCTGCCCGAAGGTCCCACGGAGTACAGCCGCCATCGCGTCTGGGCCCTGCCGGCCAAGGTACCCGTTCAGGGTGCCCACCAGCGCACGTACGCTGTGAACATCGATCGCATCAAGTCCGAGGACTGGACCAGGCGTGTGATGGGGGCATAAAAACGAGCTCCCGAGGCTTCGGGCACATGACCGCGCATGGCCAGCCAGGCGTACGGTCCGATGCTCAGACCGTAAATGACCAACAGCAGGACCAATGCCAACAGCACTTGTGACCGCCGGCTGCGTGACAAGAACGAACGCTGCATGCTGCTGCGTCTCCCGAAAAGCGATCTCTGTGCTCCAGGGGTTGGCTTGCCTGGCCGGAAAGCGATTTGAGATTATTTTGCCGGCTTGGTCTGTGGGACGGCTGGTTTGACGGACTGCACGAAGGCGATCACATCCGCGATATTCTGTGGTGACAGATCTTTTTCCAGCCCTTCCGGCATCAGCGACACGCCGGTCGAGGCCAGCGTATCGATGGTACTGCGCAAAACCACATCCTGCCGAGCCTCGGCCCGCTGCAAGGTGATGCTGCCCGCGGTTTCCGAGACAATGATGCCGTTGTAAATCCTGCCGTTATCGGTGATCACGGTGTAGGTATTGAAATTCGGCTGCGCCTCGCGATTGGGATCGAGGATCGCGATCAACAGGTCCGCTGCGGACTTGTTCTTCACGGAGGCGAGATCCGGAGCAACGCGATGCCCCACGTCACCCACGCGGTGGCAAACGGCGCATTTTTTCTTGAACACTTCCAAGCCACGTTCCGCTTGGCCATCCAGTTCCAGGACCTTCTGATATTCGGCCACCACGCGGCTTCGCTGAGTCTGCACACCGTCACCAAACAGTTTGCGACTGCGATCACGGACAGATCCATTGGGATGATTCATCAGCAATTGTTTCTTGTCGCGCTCCAAGTCGCTGCGTGCCACGGTCTTGTTTTCCACGGCTTCCAGCAGGGTCTGGATGCGTGGGACGCGCAACAGCAGTCCATCGACGACATCGCGTCGAACTTGCGGACTGTATCCGCGCCAACCCGAGAGCAACAAGACGGCGGTGTCGCCGCCTGCTTGCTGAGCCAGAGCCGCGACCGCCGCGCGCTGCACGGCTTGCGGCGTCTGGGGCGTGAGCATTCCGGACAAGGGAGCGGACGCCGTCTTGAAATCGGCAAACGCCAACACACCGGCAGCCTGGGCACGTTCCGCGGCGTTCCGCTTCTGATCCGCTGCGATTGCCGACGCGCGCTGAAAAACACCCGCCACTTGTCGGCGCAATTCCGGAGTCGCTTTCTCGCTGTTGAGCAGTTTCGATACGGAATAACCACGGCGTGACAGTCCGCGGCCCAGTAGCGCCAGCACCTGTTGCTGCGTGGCCAACGGCCGCTCGTCGGCTGTCGCCGCCAGCAACAGTCTCGCCGCGGGTCGATCGTCACGATCCGATCCCACCAGGAGCCCCAGTTCCGCAAGCAGGCCCGTGACATGCGTCTGTTTCATCAACGACGCGTCGCCGACGATGTCCGCGGCCAGACGGCCGGCGATCCCGGCGGTCGAGCTGAGCATGGCGACGCGGATGTGACCCTGGTTCCGACTGTCTCCAGCGAGTTGCCGCAGGCCGTCAAGCGCCGTTTCCGGACCGGCTTCTCCCAGCGACAGTGCGAGTTGAAACCGGACCCGCGGGTCGGCATCGTCGGCCCGTTTGAGCAAGGCGGCACACAATGGCGGAGAGGATTTCAGGAACGGTTCGGCCAGGCGAATGGCGTGCTCCCGTACGCGTGCATGCGTCTCACTGGACAGGGTTTGTACCAGCAGCTCGGGACGCAGAGCCGAGATACCCGCCAGGGTCCACAACGCGTGCATTCTGGCCAGGGGTTGTCTTGAGGAGCGCACCAGAGTCTCCAGCAGCGGAACGCTGGAGCGGTCCCGTCGTTGACACAGCAATCGCTGCGCGGTTTCCCTGTTCCACGCGTTTGCGGATTCCAGCTGTTTGACCAGTCCCCGATTGTGCATGTCCCCCAATGACGGTGGGCGAATCCGCCGCATGTCGGGACTGACAATGCGATAGATCCGTCCGCGGTCGTCGCCACTCTCCAGGTGCAGGAACTGCTTGATCTCCGCGGGAATCGAGTAGGGATGCTCAACCGTCTCACGGTACATGTCCAGCACGTACAGCGATCCATCAGGAGCGTTGACAAAATTCACCGGCCGGACCCAATTGTCCGACGTCCGGATGAACTCCTGTCCCCGGTCGGCACGTTCGGCCGAAAAGATCACTCCGGCGGACTTGAGCACTTTGCGATGCACCAGGTTGCCGCCAACGTCACCCACAAACGCATTGCCACGGAATTCGGCCGGATAGGCGTTGCCGCGATAAATCGTGATCCCGGTTGCCGATGTGAAGTACCCCACCGGATATTCGGTCGGGACAACTCCTTTTTTCTTACTGGGGTCCAGTGGCTGAAACTCCCATCCCCCATCGTCCCTGAGCACCAGCTTGTATCCCTTGGCCGCAGCCCGCCATTTCTGTCGAATGATCCGCCAGGGCTCCGGGGGACTGGCTCGGAACACCCGCGCGCTGGCTCCGTCCCGGGCGATGCTGCGAACCAGGCCGGACACCGCCAGCCCGGGATTCCGAGAAACGTATGCGCGAGGAAACACGATTTGCTGAATGTGGTTGCTGTTACTGCACACAAAACGATTACCCCAATCGTCCATCGAATGGCCGAACTGTTGACCGCCCGTTACCAGTTCGAACTTCTCGGTCCGCGGGTCAAACCGCACATCATTCCCGCGAGCCGAAAACAGAGGCTTGCCACGATGCAGCAATTGTGTGGGATTCCGCCCGGCAGCAAAATAAATCCGGTTGTCGAGTCCCCACTTGAGGTTGTTGGCCAGCGACTGCACGTTGCCGCGACCGAATCCCGAGAGAACCACCTGGCGGACATCGGCCTTGCCGTCTCCATCGGTGTCCTTGAAGTAGTACAGGAACTGGGGAGCCAACACGAAGACGCCACCGTCATAACAACAGACGGACGTCGGCCAACTGATCTTGTCGGCGAACACCACGCTGCGATCCATCCGCCCATCGCCGTCCGTATCCTGCAACAGCCGAATGATGCCCGCATCCGGTTTGCCCTTGCCGGCCGGATTCAGCTTGGTCGGCTCCTGGGAAAACGGGTAGCCGTGCATCTCGGCCACGTACATTCTGCCAAACGCGTCAAAACAGGCATCCACGGGATCCGCAACCAGTGGTTCCGCCGCGACAAGCTCCAACTGGAATCCGCCAGCCAGGCGAAACGTGTCGAGCGCATCGGCCGGTTCCGTGGCTGGAATCCGTGGCAGATCTTCGGCCTGGACTTTTTGTTTGACAGGTTCCGCGGCCAACAGCGGCCGGGCACCCGGACCATTCAGAACCAGGAGCAGACACAGGCCGATCCAGGGAAATCCCAATCTGCGTCGCGGCATGACCGCTGATTTCTGGAAACTCACAAATGTTCCTCGCACAAATTCCATTCGGCAGTCTGCCAACGTGTTCGTTGACGTCCAGGAAATCGGATCGCTGCGTCAGCCTCTCGGCTGCCACACTGCAGCCATCACGCTGCCTACCAATAAAGCAGTCGGCAGATCAGTTCTCAAGCGATGCCACCGAAATCCCTCCGGGACCAGGCAACGATCTCAATCCAGATACGCGACGAATGCCGCTGGATATACGCGACGGGTGCCGCTGAATCATGGAATCGTTGAGCAGGAACGCCCTGGCACTCGGCCGCGGCCGAGTGCTGGACCCGTCTGATCAGCCAAGCGCTGATCAGGGATTCGCTCGAGCTAAACGCCGCGTTATGGCTGCTGTCGTCGACGATTTCCAGCAATCGCCCACCAGAAACTTCACCAGATCCGTCGCTTCTCACCCGTCACACGACTGGAATGGTCGGCAATCAGTGGCATAATGACCGACGCGCGCGACAGTCACTCTTACGTCGCGTCTCCCTTCGACAGACACCGACACCGACACAAAGGAAGATCCACACCATGAGATTTATTCATTGCAGACTGATGCCAGTGATTGTCGCGTTGTGCAGCACGTTCGGCAGCGCATCGGCCGCGGACCCCGGGCCATTCGCATATCGTGATTTATTCAACGGTCGTGACCTGACGGGCTGGGTGGACGTGAACACCAGCCCGGCCACCTGGACCGTCCGCGACGGTCTGCTGGTCTGCACTGGGAAACCGATTGGAGTCATGCGGTCGGCAAAACAATATGAGAATTTCATCCTGCACATCGAGTGGCGTCACATGCAGGCCGGCGGAAACTCGGGGGTGTTCGCCTGGAGCGAAGGCAGCGTGCCGGCGGGCCGTCGATTACCCAAGGGGATGGAAGTCCAGATGCTGGAATTGGACTGGGTCAATCAAAACAAGAGAAAAGACGGATCGTTGCCTCCGATTGCCTATGTTCACGGCGAGCTGTTCGGCGCCAACGGTCTCAAGACAATTCCCGACAACCCGCGCGGAAGCCGCAGCAAGTCGATCGAAAACCGCTGCAAGGGCAAAGGCCAATGGAACGTCTACGACGTCGTGTGCGTGGACGGTGTGGTCAAGCTGTCGGTCAACGGCAAGTTCGTGAACGGGGTCCGCAAATCGTCTGTCAAAAAGGGCTATCTGTGCCTCGAATCCGAAGGCGCCGAAATCCACTTCCGCAACATTCGCATCATGGAACTCCCCCCCGGTATTTTGACGCCGGACCAGATCGCTCCGGTGATCAAGGACTGATGCCCGCATCTGGATTGGGAGCTCGTGGAACAGGCTTCGAAATCGAACTCGTTCAGAGCAACCCTTGGCGATCCACACGCGACCGTGTCGATCGCCAGGGACTCACGCTCATGAGAGAACAAGAAATATGAAACTCGCCATTGTGGGAACGGGATACGTCGGCCTGGTTACGGGAACCTGCTTCTCGGAAAGCGGCAACGATGTGACCTGCATCGACATCGATGAAGCGAAGATCGCGGCGTTGCGGCGGGGAGAGATCCCGATCTATGAACCGGGACTCAGCGAGTTGGTTCTGCGCAATTCTGCGGCCGGACGACTGAGTTTCACCAGTGATTACGAGTCGGCGGTTCCGCCTGCCCAATGCGTGTTCATCGCGGTTGGCACACCGCAGAGCGACGACGGAGCTGCCAATTTGACCGGTCTGTGGGCCGTGGCCGAATCGCTGGCGCCACACTTGAGTCCTCAAGCAATTGTGGTCATCAAGAGCACGGTACCAGTGGGAACCAACCGGAGGCTGAGCGCCCGGCTTAAAGAACTGACGGGCCGCGATATTGATGTGGCATCGAATCCGGAATTCCTCAAAGAAGGCGCGGCGATCGAGGATTTCACAAAACCGGATCGCGTGGTCGTGGGAGCCGACCGATCCGAGGTTGCCCAGACTCTGATGGAACTCTATCAACCCTTTCTGCGAAACGAGAATCCGTACTTGTCGATGGGCCTGGAAAGTGCCGAGATGACCAAGTACGTGGCCAACTGCATGCTGGCCACAAAAATCAGCTTCATCAATGAAATGGCCAATCTGTGCGAACACGTGGGCGCCGACATCAACGACGTACGACGGGGCATGGGTCACGATCGCAGAATCGGCTTTTCATTCCTGTTCCCCGGAGTCGGCTACGGCGGGTCCTGCTTTCCCAAGGATGTGCGGGCACTCCAAGCGGTCGCGGAATCCCACGACATGCAGACCGAGATCCTGGGCGCGGTGGACCGCGTCAACGAGGCGCAAAAGCAAGTGTTGTTTCAAAAGCTGCAACGGCACTTTCAGGACAATCTGAGCGCGTGTGTGATCGCCATCTGGGGCTTGGCATTCAAACCCAGAACGGACGACGTCCGGGAAGCCCCGGCGTTGGTTTTGATCGACCGACTTCTGGAATCCGGCGCGACCGTACGCGTGCACGACCCCGTGGCCCACGACAACGTCCGCGCGATCTACGGGGATCGATTGACGTATTGCAAACATCATTACGACACTCTGGACAGCGCTGATGCGCTGGTGGTGACGACCGAGTGGAGCGAGTTTCGCACACCGGATTTCAGCTACATCAAACACAAGATGCGTCAGCCGGTGATTTTCGACGGTCGCAACCTGTTCGACCCGCACAAGATGAGGGAACTGGGATTTTACTACTCCGGCATCGGTCTCCATCTGTCCTGATGCGCCTGTGATCTCCTAGAACCGCACGCACCATTCGCGTTAGCTGGCCGAGCTGAAACGTGTGCCAAACATCCGAGGAATTCTTGTCTTTGGTCCAATCCTCTTGTCATAATGGGAGCTTGCGCAAGGAGCACGGATCGACTGCGCTGCGAACTCTTGCGGACCAGCCCCTCACGAACCACAAGACACCCCATCATGCGACTCACATCCTGGCTCCAGCCGGTCCGATCCACCGTACGGCACGCACGTCAACACGCACGCAGCAGAGAATCCCACGACATTGCCGAGTACGCGGAACATCTCGAAGATCGGCTGCTGCTGACCGACGTTTCCGCCGCCCCGATACTGCAGTGGTTTGAGGCTCCTTACCAGACCATCGAAAATCGGATGGCCGACGTGTTCATGGCCGGCTACGGCGCGGTCTGGACACCGCCACCCGGTCGCAGTGATTCGGGTGACCAGAGCGTCGGCTACGACGTCTATGATCGGTTCGACGTGGGCCACCCGGGTCAGCCAACACTGTATGGCACACAGACCGGACTCACCACGCTGGCCGACACCCTGCACCGCGCCGGCGTGGCGCTGCACGTCGACTTTGTGATGAATCACAATGGTTTTTCCGACCTGTCGACGCCGGGTTTTTACGACGCCGGCGGCTATCCCGGCTTAGCCATCACCCTGCCCACGGACATCGACGGCGACTTTCATTCGGCCTATTGGGGCGGTCCAGAGTACGAACGCCTTTCGGGCTTGATCGACATCGCTCACGAAAAAAACCACACCTTCATCCGCAATCCGATCGACCCAGCGGACACGCGCAACATCCGCGCGGGAACAAATCCAGCTTTTGGTCGGCTGGCCAACATCCCCGATCCCGACAACGTCCGCTTTTACCCGGATATCGGACACCAGACGATCTATGTCTACGACCCGATCACCGGTGAACAGGACATACCGATTCACCGGTTCAACCTGGAGGAACCGTCGGCCGGCGATCCGACCGTGGAAAACGCCATGGGCTACTTGATGCGGAATGCTCAATGGCTGGTCCAGGTCATCGGCGCCGACGGTCTGCGAATCGACGCCGCCAAACATGTCCAGGGCTTCACGCTCGACTACCTGGATCGGGCCGTCTACCGCCAGAATCCGCGGCTGTTCCTCGACGGCAGCACGCAACCCGTCTTCAGCTACTCGGAGGTGTTCGATGCGGATCCAGCGGTTCTGCAACCACACGTCCAACACAACATCAACCCACACGACCCCGGTCGGATTGGGGCCGACAGAGACACACTCGACTTCAAGCTGTTCTTCTCGCTCAAGGCGGAACTCGAGCACGGCACTCAGCCGGGATGGGATAACTGGGACACCGCTCGATCGGCCTGGTATCGCGTCAAGGATGCCGGTCTGGACACCAGTCCGGCCAACGGTCAGGGCGACACGCTGCACAATGGCAACGCCGGCGTGACATTCGTGCAAAGCCACGATGTCGGTGGGCCTCACGCTTTGAACAACGTGGCACACGCGCTGACTTTGATGCAACCCGGAAACACGGTTGTCTATTTCAACGGCCATCAATTCGGTGATCAGCGTGATTTCCCCCACGACAGCCGCGGGGATGTGTTGAGCGTCGGTGCCGGCAGCGACCTGACCCGCATCCTCAACGCGCGCAGTACTCACGGTCGCGGCAACTACGTCGAGCGTTGGGTGGATGATCAAGGCTTGCTTGGCTTCGAGCGTGAATCCAGCGCTCTGGTCCTGTTGTCGAACCGGTCGGATGCCGGTTTTGACAGTCGCACCCTGAGTCATGTCGGTTTCGCGCCCGGGACTTACCTGGTGGAACTCACCGGAAACGCGTCGGATCCGGCCCGCGATCCGTACGACGACATCCCGGAAGTGATTCAGGTCTTTGACGACAACGGAGTCAGCAAGGTCAATGTACGTTTTCCCAGAAACACCAATGCCAATCACCAGTGGACCGGCGCCGGCTACGCCATCTACGGACTGGCCACCCCCCAGGCACCCGCCGGACTGGAACTGCTGAATTACGACGCGATCCTGCCGGGAGATGAGACTCCGTCCAACGATTACGAAAACGGCCGCCAGCGACAGACGGACGTGTATGTCGTCAACGGGGACCAGTTGCACGTCCGCTTGCAGACGCAGGAAGTCCAGCTGCTGGGATCACTGCGGGACGCCTGGGCCGACGGTGACAATGCCCTGTTGAAACTCGACTCCGGCCGCACGATCAACAACCTGAATCCACACGGCAACCCCAGTGGAGTCGACTACGATCAGCCGGGAACTGTGACGTATGGATTTGAGCGATTCGAACAGAAATCCAGTCCTTTCATCGGTCCCAACGGACTGGGAGACGCCGGATGGAACGGAGACGGGGAGTTCTTACAGACGGTCGATCTGACTCAATTGGAGGAAGGGAATCACTTTCTGGAGTCGCGTGCATTTCGACACCGCACGGATGGAGGCCCCGCGGTCTTCAGCAGCTTCAAGAAGGTGATCTACGTCGACCGGCTGGATCCCGATTCCAACGTGGACAGTTTTCTGCCGTGGAACAATCAAGTCCAGGAGAACCGCGACCTCGTTGTCCGTTCGCTGGACAAGACCGCCGACAACGTCCACGTGTTTCTCAACCTGCCAGCCGGCCAGTCCGATGCCGAGATCATGGGGTTGGTCGCACAAGGACAGGGCCAGGCCAGCCGTTACGATCGGGACTTGTTCAAATACGGTTTCCACAACGTGCCACACGGCAACAACGTGGCCACCATCGTGACATTCGAGCCCACGGGCCGATCCAATATCCAGCGAGTTCCCGGCCTGTTTACCTCGACCATCATCGGAGCGGGCCTGGGCGACTTGAACCACGATGGGCAGTTCACTGTCGCCGATGTGGACGCGTTTGAAATCGTTTACAACAGCCTGCAATCACAATTCAACGCCGCGGGTGACTTCAACGGCGACGGCCTGATCACATACGTCGATCTACTGGCGTTGGGCAACAGGCTACGGGACGTTGACGCCAGCCCGGCAACCATGGCAGCCTACCACGCATTGCACGCGGGAGTCTTCGGAGCCAGCGACGATGCGTACGCGACCGATGAGGATACGCAACGGGTCGTGAACGCACCGGGCATCCTGAGCAACGACCGAGACCCCGGCAACGATGGGTCACTGAACCTGGTCACATCCGGCCCAGTGGACACGGCGCTCGGCGGCCAGGTGGTGTTCACCGCGGACGGGAGCATCCGCTACGACCCCGCTCCCGGTATGCAAGCCTTGGGCCGGGGACAATCGCTGACCGATTCGGTTGACTACACCGTAGACGACGGCCACGGCAACACCGATTCGGCCACGATTTTCATTCAGGTCGACGGGCTCAACGATGCTCCGCTGCTGACGGCGCCCGGGAGTTTTTCACTGACCGAAGACACCGACGCCGTGGTGCCCGGGATAGCGGTGACCGACGTGGATGCCGGACAGACCAGGCTGCGGATGACGCTGGATGCCACCCAGTGCTCGGTCACTCTCAACAGCACCAGCGGATTGACGTTTTTGGAGGGTGACGGGCTGGGGGATGTGCGGCTGGTGTTTGAGGGCACATTGGCCCAGGTCAATTCCGCGCTGCAGGGACTCTCTCTGCGCGGTGCCCCGAATTACTCGGGGCCAGCGCAACTGACCCTCGAAGTCGATGACCGCTCGCATCCGGGTTCGACGGATCCGCAGACCGACCGTCAGACGATTGACGTGACGGTCGACCCAACAAACGATGCTCCGACAATGGACGCGATCGATGATCTCACCATCGACGAAAACGGGACTCCGCAGACGATTTCCCTGACGGGGATCGGAGCCGGAGGCGGCGAAAGTCAACCGCTACGAGTCACAGCGATCAGCGATTCCACGCATCTCGTGCCCCACCCGGTCGTGGACTACAGCTCGCCCAACGCGAGCGGCACACTGACCGTTGACTCGGTGGCCAACGCCAGCGGCACCGCGGTGGTCACGGTCCGGGTTGAAGACGGTGGTCTGGACGGATTGTTGTCCACAACCGAAGACAACGCCAGTTTCTCGCGGACGTTTGCCGTTCGCTGGAACTACCGGCCGACTGTGGACGCCGTGGCCGACCAGGTGCTCTCGGAGAATTCCCCAGCGCGGTGGATTGAACTGACGGGAATCGGTGCCGGCGGAAATGAAAACCAGCCGTTGCACGTGACGGGTGTCAGCAGCAATCCCCTGGTTCTGATGTCCCCGCAAATCAACTACGCGTCGCCGGCAACGAACGCTCAAGTGAGGCTCCAGCCGGGATTGAACGGTCTGGGACAAGTGACGGTCACGATCACGGTGGAAGACGGCGGCCCCGACGCTGACCTGGAAACCGCGGACGACAACATGACCGTCAGCCGCAGCTTCACAGTCCAGGTCATCATCCCGGCACCGGTCATGGAACGACCGCTGGATACGATCGGCGAGCAGACGCCCGAGTTTCACTGGAGCAGCGTAAATTGTGTGGCCGCCCGCGGCGCGGATCACTACGAGTTGTGGGTCCGCAACCTGACCAGCGGACAGGACAAAGTCATCCACGAAACCCAACTGCTGCAAAACAACTTCGTGCCCGCGACAGCGTTGGGGATCGGCCGTTTCGTCGCGTGGGCCCGCGCCTTTGACAGCCTGAACCGCTCGGGCGCCTGGAGTGCTGGCGGCCGATTTCGCATTGCAGCAGCTCCGGAATTGATCGGACCCGCGGCGGAGACCAGCGACACAACACCCGAGTTTTCGTGGCACGAGGTCGCGGGCGCCCTGCGCTATGAATTGTGGGTGGACGACGTCGGCCGCAGACAGCGACAGATCATTCATCGCTCCGATTTGACAGTCGCCCACTTCAGCCCCACAACGCACCTCGCGGCTGGTGATTATCGGTTTTGGGTCCGCGCATTCGACGCCGACGGACGCCCGGCGGCCTGGAGCGATCCGCTGTCATTCCATGTCCGCGTGGCTCCCCAATTCACCAGCGAGGCGGGAAAGACGCCCGACCCTCGCCCGCAATTGACCTGGGATTCGGTGCGGGACGCAGACCACTACGAATTGTGGTTGCGTTACCTGACGCAAAACCAGAACCCCTACATCCACCGTCAGGACCTGGAGCAGACGCAATTCGCACCTGCGGATGATCTGCCTATCGGTGCGTATTACGCGTGGGTGCGCGGACACTATCCGGATGGGTCGGCGACCGATTGGAGCACAACACACCGGATGCATGTGGTTACGCCGCCGCACATGTCACATCCGATCGGCCGCACCGACGATCGGACTCCGACGCTCAGCTGGAGCGGTGTGGTCGGAGCCCAGCGTTATGAAGTCCTGGCACACAACAGGTCAACGGGTCAACAGGGCGTGATCCACGCCGTCAATCTGCAAGCCACCGAATTCACCCCAGACGTGGAACTGCCGACCGGCGAGTACATGGCCTGGTCACGGGCCTGGGACGTTGGGGGAGTCGCAGCGAATTGGAGTCCAAGGCACAGTTTCACGGTGGTCCTGCCGGCCCCCTTACCGTTGTCCCCACTGGGTCGAGTATCGGGAAGCTCGGTCGTTTTTGAATGGACGTCCGTCGACGACGCGGTCCGCTACGAACTGCGTGTCCGCAACAACACCACGAAACAAGACAACGTCATCTCTCGCTCGAATCTGACGACAACCCGTTACGTCCATTCGCAGCGGCTTCCATCCGGCAGTTACCTGATGTGGTTCCGCGCGTTTGACCAACACGATATTCCGGGCACCTGGGCGGGGTCCGCATTCCAAATTGCCGAGTCACAGGAAGGGCGGCAAACACTTGATGCCGACAGTGTGTGGGCGGCGAACGCTGCATTGGATCAGGGGGTGCTGAACGGCCTGGTCGATTTACACGCCGGGCGCCAAGGACAACCAGGCCCACAGCTCAGTGCCCACGGCGCGTTTCCCTCGGTGTCTGCCAGCCCGGCACACATCCCAGCAATCACGAACGGCAGTGCCTCAATTCCCGGCGTGGAGCGGGCTGCGAAAACTCCTGCAGACGGCCGATCACCGTCACCCACCGACCCGTCACCCGCCGACCCGTCGGCAACGGCACGGGAAACCGTCTTTGTCCAATGGCCCGCCATGGCCTGGACCGCTGAAACACAACATCTGCAGCGGGCACGATCGGTTGCGGTGGTCTCTCCGAACCCCAACCGGGACGACGACTGATCGGCTGTATGTTGGATCGTTTGACTGCAAAACACCGAATAAACTGTCGGTGGATGCGAGCGCCACGAGAACATTTCTGGGACAGACACGTGCTGCGGGCAGCGGGAGGACCCGGCCCGGTGCTCGATTCCGAATGACCGCGTCAGGTCGATCGTCGTCCCGGGCGTTCGACCCACTTGTAGGCGGCCTGCGCGTTGGTGGCAAAGAACTGGCGTGTGGCATCGCGGCCCCGTTGGCTCACGTAGTCCAGCACGATTTTCTGTTGAGTCTTGTAGTCGGCGGCGCGTTCCGACACCGGCCAGTCGCTGCCGTAGATCAAGCGGTCATCTCCAAACGCGTTCCACAGAATGTCCAGGTACGGGCGATAAAAGGCGACATCGGTCGGAGCTTTACCACCGCCGCGAGCGGCCCCTTCCACCAGGGCGGAGACCTTGCAGTACACATGCTTGTGACCGGCTGCCGCCCGAATCCCCCGAGCCCATTCTGCAGGCGGAGCCTGCCGGGTGATCCGCACATTGCCGATATGATTGACCACAATCCTCAGTTCCGGCAAACGGCCGGCCAGTTGAGCGACGATGGCCGGCATGCTCGGGCCACCATTCACGTCCAGCTGCAGGTCGTGTTCGGAGAGCAGGTTCAGGTCGGACAGGTCGCCCGACTTCAACGCGGCGGAGACCACGGCCTGACCCACGCGAATCCCTCGATACAGACGATTCTTGGCGAAACGTTTGAGGTGACCGGAAAAGGCGGGTGTCCCGGGTTTGAGGTGTCCCACAATTCCGACCACGAACGGGTCATCGGCGGCGAGATCGAGCAGCCATTGATTGTCTTCCAGCCAACTGCTGGCTTCGACGATCACGGTACCGGTCACGGGCAGCGCATGCGGCAGGGCGCGCAGGTGTTTGGGCAACACGGTGCGATACAGCGACGATCCTTTGGACGGCCAGGGAACTCCCTGAGGTCGCCGGGGATCATAGAAATGTGTGTGGCAGTCGATGACATCCATCGGGCCCTTCGGCGGCTGGTTTTTCTGTTTGGCCAACACCGCTTTGGCCAACACGGCCACGGGTCCACAAGCCGTCGTGGCAGCCACCACCTGCGCCGCGTGGCTGATCAACGCGCGTCGCGTGCCGCCTGCGCCGGGTTGCGACTGTTCGGCTTTGCACTCGCCACTGTTTGCTGTGTCACGCATACGTTTGTCCCCCTCATTCCAACCAATAAGCATACAAGTCGGCCTGCCGCAGCGTCAGTTGCAAGCTCATCACACACTCCGGCCCGTTTTCTCGACCCGCTGGCCAGCGGACAACGACATCCGTATGGTCGCCAACGATGACCCGGGACATCTCCCAACCGGCCAGTGGTTTGCCTTGCGTGTCGAGGGCGGCGACCTGAATCTGTCCCTGCCCCGCGTCGACATTCAAATGTAGCTTGCGGCCGGCTTTCCAGACAAACGGTTCGGTGGTCAGCGAGCCGGATTGCCGCCCGGCCCGCAGCGAAACGAATCCGTCACGCCGCAATGTCGCCACTCCAATCGAAGACTCGCCGTACTTCGGCTTCTGCTGGCGACTCGGACGTTGTTCCTCGTGATCGAGCATCAGCGCGGAATAGAAGATAAAGACCGTGTCTCCCACCACTTGCAAGGGTTGCGCCGCGGTAAAAATACAGCCACCGTCCCAACTGCCGCGTGGGCCATTGGGAATAAAGACGGCACGATCGGCCACGCGCTGCCATTGCAGGCCGTCGCGGCTAGCGGCCAGTTGCACATCAATCCGATTGGTCGTGCCCTGTCGGAACATCCAGGGCAATCCGATATAAACGCCCTCGTATCGTGTGATTCCCATTCCATAACACTGAGTACCGGGGCCATCCTCGGCATCCGCGAAAAACACAAGTCTGGGCGCAGACCACGTGATGAAATCGTCGCTCTCGGCCCGCGCCACCCGCCGCCCACCCGCTCCGAAACGGCCGAAGGCGACGTACTTGTTCAGCCGCGAATCCCACACGGCTTGATGGCCCGTATCGCTGGCCAGATCGATCACGGGGTTGCCCGGATGATCGCTCCAGCGTTTCCCGTCGGCCGAGAAGCTCACGGACATCCCACTGACCTGCACCAGCGGTTCGATGTCCTGCAGACCACGATGTGAGTGTTCCCAGTAGAAGGCCTTGTACCGCCGTTTGGGATCGGGGTCCCGCGGATCATGCACGACAGCCACTCCTTCGGCGTTCTCCCGCGAAAAGCGGCAGATGTTGTTCCGCCGCGAACCGTTGAAATCCACGAGTCCGAGTTGGGGCAGGTCCCAGTTCAGGCCGTCCCGGCTTTCGGCATAGGCCAGCAGTTGCAGGTTCGGTGGGCGGACGCGTCCGTTGATCCGAATCGGTTCCTGGTCGGGAAACCGGGGACCGGCCAGGTACCACATCTTGAACATCTGCTGCTCGGGGAAATACAGCACGGTGCCGTACAACTGCGCGCGAAAGTGTTGCCATGGCTTCTGGTGGTGCCGGATCACCGGATTGCCGGCGTGTTTCTTGGGCTGATGCAGCACCCGCTTCAACCCGGATAATTTCCGGATGTGCACGTCGTCGAAAAAGAGCTGACGGTAGCCGTCAGCGGCCAGCTTCGCGGCCTGGTCCGCATAGCGGCTCTTGACACGCTGCCCACCAACGCGCAAACGCCACGTCATTTCATCAACGGAGTGGCGACCTGAACGAAATTCGAATGCCAGCGCGAGTTCCCGCACACGGGGCACGAATTCACCGGACAGAATCCCAATCCGGCGTCCGTTCACCTGGAGTTCAAATCCAAATTCATCGTCGGCGGCCGTGACCCAGTGAATCCGATAACGATTCAAAGCTGATGCGTCGAACTCGGGTAAGGCCGAGAGATCGACGTGGCACAGCGTTCGATCGGGGGACATTCCGGCGGGTGACCCTGTCAATAACAGATCCCGGCCACCGGGCCGGTGGATGGGATGCAGTCGCAGTCGCCGTCCCTGAGTGTGCAGGCTGAAGCCGTCCGCGGCCATGTTGTTTCGACAATCCGTGCCCCATACAAACTCGACCTCGTTCTTCTGACCACGGGTGCGCACAATGGGACCAAAACTCAACCGCCGTACGAAGTTCCTGGGAGAACGCACCACCCACACGCCATCCTCAATCGCCTGGCGACCCGCACCCGAAACTTGACTCCAGGACGGCACCGCTTGATGAGGCAACTCGTCCGCCCTCCAGGCCCCGGCGTTGGGCTGTTGGACCTGTGCGCACAACGTGCTGCAGACCAGACACTGCCCGACCAACACAATCCATCTCATGAATGGGGTTCTCCGATGCCAACAGCATCTGGAATCAGGTTCTTTCTTGAGGATTGATTCAAGCGAGATGATGTCCTGGATGCACCGGTGTCTGGGACGCACCGGTGTCTATCCCAGCGCAGCCGGAGTGGCTCATGATTCACCGGTATGCGGAGCGGTGTTTGCCGTCGAGGGCAACGATCCCTCCGGATTCCGATCCTGTCGGGACGTGGTCAGATCGTCGACATCCGTGTCATCTGGGACCGAACTCGGCCCGCAATTGCCACTCATTCAGGTCGAGATCCCGAACCGCGGCAGCACCCACATCTGCAGAATGAGCCAGCCGACCAACAGGGCCACCGCCACTAGAATCTCCATCGGCGTGTCTCCCGAATCGTGTATCGTGTGCCAAGTTACAGATCAGCAAACGTTCAGCCGCTGGCACATGTCTGTTGTACCACAACCGGCGGTCGAACACCGCAGTCTGAAAAAATCGACAGTCTGCCGCGGGGCTTGAGAATTCGGAGACAATGCGGCAAGGTACACGGTGTTCCCGAATTCGAGACCCGACATCCGCATGACCTGATTGCTGGAGTGACGGCGATGAAGCATATGCTGCGGACTTTGGCACTGACACTCGTCTTGGTTCCCGTGAGTGTGACAGCCGCCGATCGACCAAACATCGTTTTGATCATGGCCGATGATCTGGGATTCTCGGACATCGGCTGTTACGGATCGGAAATCGAAACGCCCAACCTGGATGCACTGGCGGCCAACGGACTGCGATTCACTCAATTCTACAACACCGCCAAATGCCACTCGTCACGGGTCTCGCTGCTCACCGGACTGTATTGCGATCAGGCGGGCGGTGCCAAGCTGAGCCGCGGGGCCACGATCGCCGAGGTCCTGTCTGCGGCGGAGTACTCCACAGCCATGGTCGGCAAATGGCATCTGAATCAGCAGCCCACGGATTTCGGGTTCCAGCGCTATTGGGGGCACCTTTCCGGTGCCACAAATTTCTTCACAGGTGATCAGACTTTCCGTCTGAACGGGCAGCCATGGACGGTTCCTCAGACGCTCAACGGCCGGCCGTTCTACACCACGAACGCGGTGGCAGATTTTGGGCTGCAGTTCCTGGACGAAGCCACGAAACGGCCAGATCCATTCCTGCTGTATGTCGCCTTCAACGCGCCGCACTATCCGCTGCAGGCACCCGAGGCCGCGATCAAGAAGTACGACGGCCGCTACGACGGTGGCTGGGATCAGTTGCGGGTTGCACGACACCGGAAGCAATTGAAATCCGGCTTGCTGCCCGCCAAATGGAAACTCAGTCCCCGCCCGTCTCATATTCCCGCCTGGGACAGTCTGAGCGCCAAGCAGCGCGGCTGGGAAGCCGATCGGATGGAGGTTTTTGCGGCCATGGTCGATGTACTGGACCAGAACGTGGGTCGTCTGGTGACCTATTTGAAACGCAAACAGCTGTTGGACAACACGCTGATCCTGTTCTGCTCGGACAACGGAGCCTGCCCGTTCGAACGCACCCGGGGCCGCTATCTCAAACCCTGGGATCCCAAGTCGTATTGGACCTACGATGCCAGTTGGGCTCATGCGGGCAACACTCCCTTTCGCCTGTACAAACAGAACCAGCATGAAGGCGGCATCTCCTCGCCGCTGATCGCCCACTGGCCTCAGGGTCTCAAGACGCCCGCCGGCTCCGTGACGCGCCAGCCGGCACACCTGGTCGACTTCATGGCCAGCTTCGTCGAGTTGTCCGGAGCACAGTATCCGCGGCAGATCGGCGACCGCCGCATCGATCCGTTGCAAGGCAAGTCCCTGCTGCCGATCTTCCGCGGAACCAAGCGTCAGCCGCACGAGGCGTTGTACTTTCATTTCGGCACCGACCGCGCCTTGAGACGGGGGGCCTGGAAACTCGTTTCCGCCAAACTCGGCCGCTGGGAGCTCTACAACCTGGACGAGGATCGCACGGAACTCAACGACCTGGCAGCGAAGCATCCCCAGCGGGTGGCGGAGATGGCGGCGGAGTGGTTTCGTCTGGCCAAGGACGTCGATCGGCTCAAGGGCCGAGGCTTGTCGCCCGTGGGCCAGAAACTCAAGTCCCTCAACTTCCGCCGGGACACCAGTTCGGGATCAGCGAGCCGTCCCAATCAAAAGAAGAAGAAGAAGAAGAACAGCAAGTCACGGCCGCCGGCGGACAAGTGACCGCTGCTGCTGTCCGCATGTCGCCCGTTCAGCGCAACCAGGGCTGGAACTGGAACGCAAACACGTCGGCCTGTTTGATGTCGAACCGCAGGCGAATCCGCCGTCCCTTGAACGAGCTGATATCGGCTCCCGCTTTCCAGGTCACGGTGTGATTCAGGGTATCGGCGGGCAGCGGTTTGCATTCCGCGGCCGCGAAACCACTCAGTGGCTTGCCGTCGGTGTCTTCGATGCTCACCCGAATCGAACCGCCCGGGTCGATCGTACAGTTCAATGTCAGACGTTCGGCCAGGCTGCCCAGCCGAATCGGTTTGGTGATGAGCTGACCGCCTTGCGTCCCACCGCGAACCGACACAAATCCGTCCTTGCGATATTCGAAGCGGCGCACGCGGCTGTCCGGACCGGTGTAATAGGCTTCGCTCGCGTAGACGGAATAGTGGGCCGGCCGATCCGGAAGTTCCAGCAATCCCCAGGTCATGTAATTGCTGCGGTTACCTTGACGGTCTTTGGGCGCGGTTTCCGGAATCACGGCATCCAGCCAGCGATGAAAACGCACGCCATCACGGCTGGCCATGAATGTCGGCTCCACCCGCTGCCCCTGATCAGGCAGAAACCGCGTGGGAAATCCGATCAGCAGTTGTGGTGCGCGGGGGTAAGGCTGCACGGCGTTGGTGTAGAGGTGTTGGGCGGGGATGCCGGACTGATAGGACACCAGGACCGGTTTGGTCCAATGCACGAAGTCCGAGGACGTTCCGGTCATGATGGCACGTTTGCCCCCGATGAATGTCCGATGATATTCGCGGTACAGTCCCGCGTGGGCATCCCAGAAGGCCAGGTTCTGTGAATCGAAAGCACCATCGGTGATCACGGGTTCGCTGTGCATCAGCTTCCAGTGGATCGCATCCGGAGACTGAAAGATGTACAGCCCTTTTTTTCCCCGCGGGCGGCCTCGAGAAATCGCCTTGTACCGCGCCTGCGACGCACACGCGGGATTGTCATCACGGAACACGGTGAAGCAATGTGTTCCGATGCCATCCCAAACGATGTTGTTCTTCTTGGAACCGTTGAATTCGACGAGCCCCAGGTCGGGCTTTGTCCAGTGGATCCCGTCGCGGCTTTCGGCGTAACAGGTGACTTCACGATGCGCAGGTTTTCGTGTTTTCTCGATGAAATGCGAACCGCGGTAATACATGCGAAACACGTCGGCGTCGCGAAAGATCGTGAAATACGCGCAGGTGTTGCCCTCCCACGGCTTGTCCGTGGTCAGCACAACCTGCTTGGGTTCCGGCTGATGCAGTCGCTGCTTGACGTCGCCGGTCAGTTTGCCGATCGTCGCGCTGTCCACGAATAACTCCCGCTGCGTTCCATGTCCTTGTTTCGCGGGCGGATCTTCGGCCAGGGCCGGTGGCATCAAAACGCACAACACGAACACGACCGGCAAACCGCGCCCCAAGAATTGTTTCACAGCCGTCCACTGTTGATGGCATCTCATGTTCTGCTCCAAAAATTCCGTCTGTGTCACGAGGTATGTTGCTCTCCGGCAATCGCTGCTGACGCGGCAAGTTGTCGTCCCGAACCGTTCAGGCTGCGTCGCCACAGCGAACGTGGTTTTGGACTCGACCGATTAGAACTTAACGAATCCAAAAAAGAACAATGCGGCCGCCCGAGCGGGCAGGATGCCGCGGGCCGACCCGATGACGGTCCCCTTCTTTCTGACGTTTCCATTGGATTCAATTTTTCCGACAACGGTGCCCCCGGCGCGCACATTTCCATTAGACTCCACGCGCCCCACCGTCGAACCGCCTTTGCGAATGGAGCCGCCGGACTCAATCCGGCCAACCACGGTACCGCGGATGCGGATGGCCCCGCTCTTTTCAAAGCGTCCCACCACCGTGCCCCGAATGCGAATCGAGCCATCGTTTTCCACGCGGCCGACGGAACTGCCCCCCTTGCGGATATCGCCACCCGCCTTGATCGCCGGTGCGTGACACACCACAGCCAGCGCGGCCGCCAGCAGGACACGCCGGCGAACAGAACATGCAGTGCGCATGGGCATGATCCTCAAAACCAGACTGGGAAAACCCAAACTCGACAAATGGTGTCTCCAGCCTAGCGTATCACGCCGGCGAATGCGAAGTCGTCGCCGGCGCGCCGGAGGCATCAAGCACGACGAGCCTCGGCAAACCATCGTGCCCCCGTTCAGCGGGTGGTCGTTGCCCGGTAGCATGTCTGGAGCCGGACACCCAACGAGACGAGACCAGCAAATCAAACCGGACCGGGTCGACTGGCTCAAGTAATTTTCCGGCTTGCCAAGTCGCGGCTGGGACCACATCATCAACCGCGATTCTGTGTGACTGCCACCGAGACACTCAATTCGGTTAGAATCGGCATGTGGGGTTCGCGGACCAGCGTCCGCGTCGACACCTGATCCACAACACTCACGGTGATCCAATGATGAAATGCACATTCCGTTGTTTGTTCGCGGTGCTGGCACTGAGCGGGCAGGCGGCCGCGGAAGCCGATCGTCCGAATTTCGTCTTTCTGGTCTCGGAAGACAACTCGATTCACTACCTGCGACTGTACGGTTACGGTGCAGCCACGCCGCAGATCGAAGCCCTGGCTGCCGAGGGATTGGTCTTCAATCATGCGTTTTCCTGCAGTCCGGTCTGTTCTGTCGCTCGATCCACACTGGCAACGGGAATGTATGCGCCGCGCGGTGGATTTCAGTACCATCGCAAATCGGCTCCCGCGACGCTTCCGCCGGGATTCCGCCCCTGGAGCCGTGTGTTGCGGCAAGCCGGTTACTACTGCACGAACCGCCGCAAGACCGACTACAACTTCGTACACCAGATTCGGGAATTGTGGGATGACTCGTCTGCCCAAGCCAGTTGGCGCAAGCGACCGAATGCGGACACGCCATTCTTTCACATGCAATCCTTCGCTCAATCACACGAAAGCTCGCTGCATTTCAAACGCAAACTGATGGCCACGGAAAAAACCGGTTCTGCGCCGCAACAGATCAAACTGGCGCCCTATCACCCGGACACGCCCACGTTCCGATACACGCATGCCCGCTACCAGGATCGCATGCAAGTCATCGACCGCCAGATCGGGCAGGTCGTCGAGTCGCTGCGCACGGACGGTTTACTGGACACGACATTTGTCTTCTACTTTGGCGACCATGGTGGCGTGCTGCCACGAGGCAAAGGCTACGCCTATGAAAGTGGACTGCACGTGCCTCTGGTGGTCCGTATTCCGGAACGATTCCAGCACCTGGTGGATCACGAGCGCGGCACGCGGACGGACGGCTTCGTGAGTTTCGTGGATTTCGGCCCGACCGTGTTGCACTTGGCCGGAATCGAAGTTCCCAAGTTGATGGACGGCACGCCATTTCTGGGCCAGGACATCTCCGCCGAACAACTGGCCGCTCGTGATGAGGCCTTTGGCCATGCCGACCGGTTTGACGAAAAATACGATTTGGTGCGGACGCTGCGCAAGGGTCGCTACACCTACATCCGCAATCTGCAGGGGTATTATCCGGACGGGCTGCAGAACAATTACCGCTACCGGATGTTGGCCTACCAGGAGTGGCGAACCCTGTTTCAAAAAGGCAAATTGAATGCGGTTCAGCAACAGTTCCATCAACGTCGGCCCGCCGAGCAGCTGTTCGATGTGGAATCCGATCCTCACGAAATTCACAATCTGGCCGGCGACCCGGCTTACGCCAAAGTGCTGGGTGAATTGCGAGGACTTCTGAAACAGAAACTCCGCGACATCAATGACCTGAGTTTCTATCCCGAGAACCACATGGTGCAGAATGCTCTGGGAAATCCGGTGGACTACGGAAAACGCCATGCCAGGGACATCCGTCGGCTGGCCGACATCAGCGATCTGGCGCTGCAGCCTTTCGACACCGCCGGTCCGTTGCTGAGCAAAGCGATGGCGTCGGAAAACCCGTGGGACCGCTACTGGGCCTGTGTCACAGCGGCGGTGTGTGGAAAATCGGCCCGGGCCCTCGCGCCGGCGGCGACAAAACTACTGCAGGACGAAAACCGGATGGTCCGCGTCCGCGCCGCCGAGTTTCTGGGCAGCATCCGTGCCGCGGATCCCATGCCCACGCTGTACAGCGTGTTGAACTCGGCCACGACGGAACAGGAGCTGATGCTGACGTTCAACACCGTCGTCTATTTGCGCGACGTGATGGGCTACGACTTTGACATCACCCGCCTGGACCTCAAGTTCCGGGGTGGCGAAGTCCATCGTCGCATCGACTATCTCAACGGCAACATCGCCAAGGGAATTTCCTCAAGGCCTCCGCGCAAAAAGAAGCGGCAACCGAAAAAATAATGTGCCAGGTGCCGTGGGCGAGTCGCCGGAGTCCGCCACGAACCATGGCAGTCGAGGTATGGCGCGGCGCGGATCACGGCGCGGATCACGACGCGGCATCACTCACATCGAGCACGCGGTCGGCCACGCACAGCCAGAGACCCGAACACCGCGGTGTTCGGTCTTTTTCCGGAACGACCCGGCGATCAAACCAACTCGTGGATCGGTTCTTGGATCGACAGGTACTGCGGACGACCCGCGGGATCCTTGATCGTCGTGATACGCGGATCGATGCCCAGATTTCTGTAGACTGTCGAGACGATCTCCTGGACGTGCACCGGACGCGTCTGCGCATGTTCGCCCAGACGATTGGTGCTGCCGATGGCTTGTCCCGTTTGCATTCCACCACCGGCCATGTAGGCACAACTGACCTGTGGCCAGTGATCACGGCCGGCCCCCTTGTTGATCCGCGGAGTTCTTCCAAACTCACCCCAGACCAAGACAGTCACATCGTCGAGCATTCCACGTTCGTCGAGATCGTTGACCAGGGCGGCCACGCCTTGATCCAACTTGGTCCCGTGGTCACGCACCAGGCCTTCGTTGTTGCCGTGACTGTCCCAGCGACCGTAGGTCATGGTCACACACCGCACACCGGCCTCGACCAAGCGCCGAGCCATCAGGATGTGTTCGTTGACGGTGGGAGCTCCGTCGTACTGGAACTGAAACGGCTTGCCGTCGCCGTAGCGTTTCCGCACTTCGGGATCTTCCTTGGACAGGTCCAGGGCATCCACCAGCTTGCTCGACGTCAGGACCTCGAATGCATGGGTCTCGAACGCGTCCAGGGCATCCAACTTCCCGGTGGCATCGACGTCACGTCGCAGACGATCGACGCTCTTGAGCAGTTGCTTGCGGTCACCCAGTCGATCCAGGCTGACGTTGTTGAGCTTCATGTCGGCCATGCACTCTCCTTCGGGCTTGAAGGGAGCGTAGGTGGGTCCCAAGAATCCAGGGGTTCCCGGATTCTTCCAGACTCCGACGTTGGCCAGTCCCACGTAGGGCGGCACACTCTTGTCGGCCGGCCCCTGCAGTTTTGTGAGTACACTGCCGATGGCGGGGCGTCCGCCCATCGAACGCAGGTCATTGAATCGCCAGCCGGTCATACACTGGAAGGAATCGTGGCGTCCTTCGCAACCGACCACGGCGCGGATCACGGCCGACTTGTCCATGATCTGTGCGATCTTGGGAAAACACTCACCGATCTGGATACCGGGAACATTGGTGTCGATCGGTTTGAAAGGTCCGCGAATCTCTTTGGGAGCGTCGGTCTTGATTTCCCACATGTCCTGGTGAGGCGGACCGCCACCAAGGAAGATATTGATGACCGATTTGTGGCCCATCTTGGGGCTCTGTGCCGCTTCGGCCCGATACATGTCAGCCAGATTCCATCCGGCCGCGCCGACGCCCAGTGCTCCAATCTTGAGAAAACTGCGCCGCGCAACTCCATCGCAATATCCGCTGCGGCCTGATTGGGGCCCATAAATGGTCAGCATGCCAGAACTCCGATGGAACACGAAACACGTCGACGCAACAGTATTTTTTTATGCGAAATCGGCCGGAGTGTCAAGCTGGGGGGATTTGATGCCGCGAAATCCGGCCATGCGTCGCCCGTGCCAGAACAGGCGGCGGCGCACCACGGTTTGACGGCTGTTGGGTCTATGGAGCTGCGTGGGGCCAGAGCCACAGATCATGCGTGTCTGAGAGCGGGAACGATGTCGGTACGAGCCGCGTGCCAGGCGGGCATGACTCCGGCCAGTAATCCGCTGAGCCCGGAGACGACCAGGCCGGTCAGGGCCAGCGGGAGTGACGGAGTGAAGGCCACGGTGACGGCTTCGGCGCCGACCGCAAGTCCGCTCAATTCCAGTATGCCCATGGCGCTGGCCACGCCCAGCAGGCCGCCGGCGGTGGCCAGGACCACGCTCTCGGCAAGAACCAGGCAAAACACACGGCGGCCCGAGAAACCAATCGTCTGCAATACGGCGTGCTGCTGGATCCGATCCTGGACGGACATCACGCTGGTTGTGGCCACCAGCGCCAGCACCAGCCCCACGCAGGCATAACCGAGGTAGCGGGCCATATCGACCAGCTGCGCCAGGTCCCCCAGGCTCTGGGCCTGAAACACACCTTTGGGTTGCGTATTCGTCTCGACGGGCCCGCCACGGAACATGTCGTCAATCTGCTGACATATCCTATCGGAGTCCGCGCCTTGCTCGAGCAGGACTTCGATTTGGGTCACGGTCCCCACCAGATTCGCGCCGCGCCGCCGCTGAAGATAATCCAGATGCGCATAAATGTAGTTCTCTTCAGCGGGGTTGTTGGACGTGTAGATTCCAGCGACACGCACACTGATATCTCCAATCGAAAACTCCTGTCCCACGTCAATTTGTCGGCGGGCAGCCACCGCTCGGCCCACGACGGCCGCATTGGAACTCATGCCGCTGCGTCCTTGATCCCGAAACACTGGCCACGATCCCTTGACCAATTCAAAGTCCCTGACGTTCCGCAGCTTGGACGGCGAGATCCCATAGAACACGATCACGTCCAGGCTGGCTCGGCAGTTGTTGGTGAAAACCTGAATCGGCACCACCTCTCGAACGCCGTCAATGCCGTTGATCTGCCGATCGTAGTCCTGCGGCAAGTGGCTCGTCGCCGGACAGAATTTGTTTGCCTGAAACACGATCAACGACCTCTGAGACTCCTGGCGTCGTTGCAGATCGTTCATCCCCTGATGAACCGCACCCACGAAGCAGTATACAAACACGGCGGTGGCGGACCCGCTCACTGTCAGCAGGCTTCGCGCGCGGTGTCGCCATAGAGTTTTCAGCACATACGGTGCGAACTTGAACATACTCTGCCATTTCTCTTGGGATGCTGGGCGTGGGAACTCCGCCGCTACGATGCCGCTGAAACCACAGCGACACTGTTCTCGATCAATTTGCCGCGATCGAGGCGAAACTGTCGATCGGCGATCGACGCGGCATCGCGATCATGGGTCACCATCAACAGCGTCACATTGAGCTGCTCGTTCAAGCGTTTCAACAGGCCCAGGATTTGGTCTGACGTGTCGGGGTCCAGATCCCCGGTCGGTTCATCGGCAACCACGACTTTGGGATGAGCGACAATGGCACGGGCGATGCCGACCCGCTGCTCCTGACCACCGGACAGTTGATTCGGAAGGTGGTCGGCGCGATCGAGCAGATCAACGGCTTCCAGAGCGATGCCAACGCGTTTGCGGCGTTCGCTGCGCGACATCGGCAACAGCAACAGCGGCAGTTCGAGGTTTTCGAAGGCGGTCAGCACGGGCACGAGATTATGTGTCTGAAAAATGTAGCCCATGTTGGCGGCCCGCCATCGCGCCTGCCGCGATCGAGACAATTGGGTGATGTCGAGTCCATCGATGTGGATCTCACCGCTGTCCGGCCTGTCGATGCTGGCGATCAGGTTCAACAGGGTGGACTTGCCTGTCCCGCTGGCCCCCATCAGCGACACGAATTCGCCGCGCTCGATATCCATCGACACATCATCGAGGGGCGTGATCGCCTGGCCTCCCTTGTGATAGCGTTTGGTGACGTTGCGAATTTCCACAAGTGCCATCAGTGACTCCCTCTAAACAGTCTGCTCGGTCTGCGCATCGACATCGATTACCTGGCTGGCCCACCAGCGTTGTCCGTGGATATGGCCGCGTCCGCGACCACACGGATCCGGTCGCCGTCTTGCAAGCCGGCACTTCCTCGATCGATCACGCGACTGGAAACGGTCAGACCGCTGGTAATCTGCAGGAGCCCATTCGCCGTGACGCGTCCCGTGCCGACGGTTTTCTTGCGTGCCACGCCCGCCGACTGGTCGGCCAGCCAGACAAAGCTGTCTTGTTCCGTCTGGTGCACGAGTTCTTGGGGCACGAACATCCGCAGTGTGGCCTGTTGTCCGGCGTCCGGTTGCCGAGTTTGCTGGCCGGCCAGAAAGGTCACATCCACCAGCATTTCCGGCTTGAATACGGCTGGTGGTTCGGGAATTTCCACCTTGACCTGCAGTGTGTTCTTCTGAATATCAGCCTCGGAACTGATGAACAGGACCCGCGCATTGAGCGGGGATTTCAAGGCCGGATTCTCGATCTGAACCGGCTGCCCCAGGCTGACCTGGGGAATGTCTTCAAAGCGCACATCGACGCGTACTTGCAGCATATCGGGCCGATACAAGGTCACGATCGTGCTGCCGTCATGTCCGGTCATCTGTGTCATTCCGCGGCCGATGCTGGATCCGGGATGTCCGATCAAGCGAAACACGCGACCGGCGATCGGCGATCGTACGGTCATCCGATCCAGTCGCAATTTCGTCTCGGCAACCGTGACCTCGGCTTGCTCGATCCGCGCCGTGGCGGCCTTGATTCGCGCTTCTGCCTCCTGCTTGGCCTTGATTTCGTCCACCAGCAATTCGAGTTGTGTGCGAAGTGCATCACGACGGCGGGTCAACGCCGCCTGTTCCTTCCGCAAAAAGGTGGAACGCTCCATCAGTTCATCGACCAGGGCCTGAGCCGATTCGAATGTGCTGCGCGCCTTATCCAGCACAACTCCGGCCACGACTCCTTCGGCCTCCCGCTTGCCGTCGTAGTCGATCCGCGCCACCTTGGCCGCGGCCTGGGCACGCCGCAACTCAAACGGCAGGTTTTGCAGCTGAGTTTCACTTTTGGCCAGTGACGCCTCGGCTTCGCCGAGCGCGGCCGTCAAGTGAACGGGTTGTTCCAGGCGTGTCGTCGCCGCGGTGAGTGCTGCGTGGGCCTCGTCCCGTTCTGCCTGTCGCAGCTTCAAGTCGGCCAAAGCGAGGTTGTGGCTCAGCCGCGCGTCATCCTTGATCAATTCCGCCACCGGTTGTCCTTCGGTCACGGGCTGATCCTCAACAACTTTCAGTTCTTGCACGACACCGGTTGCCAGAGCGGCAACGCGGACCGGCGTCGGTCGCGGCTCAATCCATCCCGCGGCCTTGAACAGCGGAGTGCCTTCGAGCTGCACTTCGGCCTGCGATGCGATCACCGAAACAACGGTCACGTTCTTAGCAGGAAACAACACATCCCGCGCAGCCCAGGCGACCAGAATCGCCACGCCGATCAACAGGCTGCCGGGCAGCACATACCGCGAGAACAGGTGCCGCCGCGTCAGCACGCGCTGCGCGTTCCCATCACCGCGATCGATGGCCAGTTGGGCCAGGTCGACGTCATTCATGTTGCACTCGTTACGGTTTAATGAACAGGCCACTGGCGAGCACTGTCAGATTCCCGGCATCGTCTCGTTGCGCCGCGCCACGGATGACCACCGTGTCCAGTTCCTTGAGCTTCAGCAGCTGTTTTGCATTGGCCCGGACAACTTGTCCATCGGAATCGACCAGTTGGACCAAGGCTTTGGCGGTGGGAAGTTTGTCGGTCTCACAACAATAGTCCCAGGGATGAGGACACGTATCCCCTTCGATGTCGCTACAGGCCTTCAGCGACTCGTCGACAATCAAGAACGCGGCAACATCCTTCACCCACGGATGGGTACTACCGCCGATTCTGCCGATGATCACCACGTCTTCTTCATGTTTGGCGTTTTCACGACTGTCGATCACACTCTGGGCGCCATCCGGCTCGGTGCTCAGTAGATACAGGGAACCGTCCAGGTCGACGGACGTTGCGGAAGCACCGCTTTGGTCGCTGTCCTGGCTGCAACCGGCAACCAGGACCGCCAGGGTCGAACCCGCAACAATCGATACAAGAACTCGCATGACAGTCTCCTCCTCAATGACTAATTCACTTTTCACTTTGACGTCAAATCCATCAGATCGAGTGCACGGTTCAGATGGCCTTGAGCCCGTTGACAACCGGCATCCGCAGCGCACGGATCGCTGGTGGGATCGTGCCCAGCAATCCCAGCAGGAAACCAACTCCGCACCCAATCAGCACACTGGTGCCGTCAATGCGCAGCGCAAAAGCTCCCATCGTAAACCGTACCGACACATCGTTCATGAACATCAGGGCCAACAACGCGGCCAGCAAACTGGCGCCGGCCGTCAGAAGAAGTCCTTCCTGGATCAGACTCACCACAATCGCCCGCCGGGCAAATCCAATCGTCTGCAGTGTTGAAAGCTCGGGAATGCGGCCGATGACCGCGCCGTACATCGTGTTCAATCCGGCAAACACGCCGGAACCGGACACCAGCAGCACAACCAGCCAGGCCAGCATCCGCACCGGTCCATAGTCACGTTGCAGCGAGGCGTAGTAGTCCGGTTCACGAAGCGCCTGCAGTTCGAGATCGTTGCGGCCCTTGCAGAACAAATCCAAGTCCGCGAAGTGGGCTCCCGGTGCCAGGGTGAGAGCAACAATGCTCAAGTCCTGCCGTTTCATCGCCTGCTGCAATTCATCCAATCGGCACCACGCTTCGGACTCGAATGCCGATCCAGCCGCCGAGAACACGCCACTGATCCGCCACGTGCGGCCCTCAAAACTCAACTCCCGTCCGACGCGAACCGCCGTTGCGGGTACGCCAAGTTTGGTGGCCGCCAGACGCCCCACCATCACCTCGCCACTCCGCGGCCAATCTCCGTGTTCGATCTGGATCCGGCGGCGAACCAGCAAGGCCGACGGTGTGACTCCGCGCACGAGACCCAGCGACGGCGCGTCGCGAGGCATGACTGAAATTTGCGTACCCAGGTACAGTTCCGGCGACACGTAGCGTTGTCCGTGCCGCTTCTGGATCCCCTCCACACTGGCGGCCACCAGATCACTGGTGCGCATGGGGATGGACGAGTATTCCAGGTTTTCCCCCATGCCCACAGAAAACACGATGGCGGTCCGCGGATCACCACTGACGGCCAAGGATCGCTCCAGTCCGCGAATGAAGCCCACCACCACAAACACCAACACAATCACGGTCGTCAGGCCCGCAAATGTCAGCGTCGAGCGCAAGGGGCGACGGAACAAATTACGTACTGCGTACTCCCAGGGGAGCAATCGAAAGAACATCGCGTTCCAAACACCTGCTCGGAGAATCGGTTTGGCCGCTACCCGCCGGCGATCGTCCGCAACGACACTTGGTCAGCCACGGAGGGCGCTCGAAAACGGCGGGTCCGGCGCAAAACAAGGGACTCAACGAATCCCGCCGGCCACAGCGCGCTCCGGCAGGTTCAGCACAACCACGACATATGCCGTGCGCGCAGCGAACGGCCGGAAACCTGGCCAGCACGGGGTTCGGCGGCCAGCCGGCGCGAAACCGAATCCGTGATCCGGCCACTCGGGTAAGCGATTGCGTGGGCCACTCCCAGAACCGGCCCCTGAGACGCGTCGCGAACCATGTGCGGCTTTTCCAGAACCGCACCACCGCAAATTCCCTGGCAATTCGTGTTCCCCGATCGCCGATCCTCGGGACATCGGCGTTCGCCTTCCGGCGCACCATGCCCACAACAGCAATTGGCCGCGGACGGAGCCTGGACACTCAATTCGCATTCCGCATCGGCGCAGCACAACCCAACGCCACACCACAGCGGGCAGCAAATCACCGCCAGGATCGACACGATGGAAAGACAACGATGGAACATAACGCGGCTCCCAGGACCGTATACATCATAGGTGTACCCGCTGTTCCAGGCAATCTCAATCTTGCCCACGCTCGATCCGACACAACCTCAATCGCGCGCGATGCGATGTGGTCACCGCAGGCTGCCGGACAACAACTGTCCTTCCATGACCGTCACCGAACGTCTGAGCTCCTGCACGGATTTGAGATACGCGAGGTTGGTCTGGACAAACGTTCTCTGGGCTGTGACGAGTGTCAAGAAATCCACCTGGCCCGTTGCGTAGCCGTCAGAGACCAGTTGCAACGACCGCTGTGCGCGGGGCAGAATCCGTTGTGTGTAGCGGGCAATCTGCCGACGCGCGTTGTCGTAGGTACGGAAGGCCACGGCAAGTCGATCATGGAGATCGAGTTCCCGTCGTCGCACATCGTCAATCGCCTTGGCCAGTTGAGCCTCCGCGCGCAGAATGTTGCCTTGATTGCGATCGAAGATCGGCACCGCCACCCCAAGCTGCACATTCGCCACTTCATAATCGGTGATGTTGTCGTGACGAACACTCACCGCCAGATCAACATCGGGGACAATTTCTCGTTTGGCACGGCGGACCGTCAGCCGCATCCGATCGATCTTGGTGCCTGCGGCTTGGAGTTCCAGATTATTGTTCAGGAGCATTTCGAGGCATTGCTCCCAATTGTAATCGGGCAGTGCAGCCTCAACATCGCCCGACAGTTCATGCGACTCGGAGCCCGGCGATCCCAAAACGGCCCACAGCCGTCGTCGCGACTCCCGGTTCTCATTGTCCGCGTTGTCGCGCAGGATATGCACCTGTTCCGCTTCAATTTCCGCCTGCAGCAAACTGTCTTCGCTGAGTTGCCGGGCTTCGACAAGTTGGGCGGTGGCCTTCACGAATCTCTCGGCGACCTGGTCCAGTTCTTGACTGAGTTCCAACCGCCGCGTGGCAATCAGCGCATCGTAAAACCGAAGTCGAACGTCGTTCAGAATCCGTTGCTCCTGAGCATGCAACAACGCGTGCGCTTCGTCGATTTCCTTGGCAATAATGCCGCTGTCCAACCGCAGCTTGTCGCCCGTGATCAGCCGCTGGCTAATGAAGCCGCCCTGCTGTCCGGAGGTCCCCAGGTTTCCAATCTGCATGGCGTGGTAACCGACCACGGGATTCGGATAGAGGCCGGCCTGGAGATGCTTACCGCGACGCGCCCGCATCTCTGCCGCGGCCACGGCCAGAGCCGGATTGTGTTTCAGCGCATACCGCTCCACATCCACCAGAGTCCATACGGATTCGACCGCCGTCTCGGAAAGCGATTCCAAAGCCACGTCGACGGACGGCACCGTGGTCTGGAATTCCACCGGCCTCAGGTCGTCAGCCGATGTCTCGGCCGATGACTGGTGCAATGTCTCGGCTGACGTCTGGGGCGATGACTCTGAAGTCACCACGTGCGAACGGGGGGCGGTTGCGCGATGTCCGGCAGACTCAGCGGTTGCCGCACGGATTGC